>Ga0213822_1000209_pt1 | contig 54834 bp, 48 predicted proteins | sample MC6MC0908MG_FD_179872 | JGI IMG/M metagenome (GOLD analysis project Ga0213822, IMG submission 179872) | Enriched soil aggregate microbial communities from Iowa State University, Ames, United States - MC6-MC0908-MG | ecosystem: Environmental > Terrestrial > Soil > Unclassified | place: USA: Iowa... | reverse complement strand
GTTTTAACGGCATATTACGTTGGTCAATTGCCATTTGTAACTGTACAATTTGCTCATTCACGACATCAAAGGGGACATTATACAAGGGATGTAAAGCATGCGAAGTGGAAACAATCGTTGAAATCCCCTCCAAAACTGCCTGCTCAAATAAACAAAGTGTCTCTTCAATCGTTTTCGGACCATCATCGACATCAAATAATATATGACTGTGCATATCAATCACTGTACTTCACTTCCCTGTCTAGGTACTTGAATTAACGATAATATTGCTCATAATATTGATGGAGTGGCATCTTATAGTTATTTAATACTACGCCTAAAATATTTGCTTTTGAGGCTTCAAGGCTTGCCTTTGCTTTTAACACACTTTCATTTTCTGCAACTCCACTATTCACAATTAATAATGTACCATCACATTTATTGGACAAAATTTGAGCATCTGTTACAGATAATAGGGGTGGCGCATCAAAAATAATGATGTCAAACTCTTTCTTTAGTTCCTCAATTACACTCCCCATTAAGGTAGAAGCTAGTAACTCTGCTGGATTAGGAGGAATAGGCCCACTTGTCAAGACATATAGATTAGCAATATCTGTATTATTGACGACTTCAGAAATTGTAAAATGTCTTGTTAGTAAATTTGATAGACCTCTAGCATTTTGCAATAGAAACGTATAATGCATTGTTGGTTTTCGTAAATCTGCATCTACGATGACGACCCGTTTTCCTTCTTGTGCGAAAACAACACCTATATTGGCTGCATTGGTTGACTTTCCTTCACCTGGTGTTGCAGATGTTACTAATATTGTTTTAATTTCTCTATCAGGCATTGAAAAAGTAATATTTGTTCGGATTGTTCGAAATTGTTCAGAAATAAAAGAATGGCCATTTGCAATCGTCACAAGTTTTCGTGCCATTTTCACTAACTTCTTCTTTTTCTTTTTTTTCCAAAACATTATGATCCTCTCCTCGTTTTACGAGATTTTATCCTAGTGCTTTTATTGTGAGCATCACTAATTTGACTAATCAAGCCAATAATCGGTAGTCCTACTAGCTCTTCAATATCTTGCTCCGTCTTGATTGTAGTATCTAAGCTCTCTATTATGATTATGAGAGCAGCACTTAAAACAAAACCAATAAACGAGGCTGCTACTATATAAAGGGTTTTATTTGGCGCAATCGGTACAGGTTCCTTATCTAATTGTGCAACTGACAAAATATTAACATTATCAACCGTCATTAAAACTTGGATCTCCTCTTGAAACACATCTGCTATTGTATTGGCAATTTCGACAGCCAACCCTGCTTGCTTGTCTACAACATTAATATTGACAACTTGTGAGTTATTGGCACTAGATACAGTAATTTGATCCATTAAAACTTCAGGTGTGACATCCAAATCTAGCTTATTTATAACTTTAGATAAAATAGCAGAACTTGTTATGATAATGTTATACGTATTAATAAGTCGGAGATCTGTTTCAACCTGTTGTACACCTAAATGTGGTTGCTCTATATTTTTTTGATTAACTAAAATTTGCGTTTCTGCCTCATAGGTAGGTTTTAACACAAAGATGCTAATAAAGGCTGTAACCAACGCTGCAAAAAGTGTAAAACTTATGATAAAAAGAAAGTTTTCTCGGACTATTTTCAATATATCTTGTAATGTGATTGTTTCTTTCAATGCTCTTCACTCCTTGTCAAAACATAAACCAGTTGTAAAAATGGAGTATAACTAGGCTGTTAATTTTTAAAAGGTATTCATGTTGAGGCTAGTTCACTATGCTTTATTCCATACTATATTGTTGGAATCATCCATTTATTCTTACTGGGTAGATCACATCGAATTTATTCACATACAAAAAGGCACCCCCTGACCTTGGTCAAGGGATGCCTATTATTTTAATATTTATTTCGCGTATTCCACAGCACGTGTTTCGCGAATAACTGTTACTTTAATATGACCTGGATAATCGAGTTCTTCCTCAATACGTTTGCGAATATCACGCGCAAGACGATGAGACGCTAAATCATCAATTTTTTCAGGTTGTACAATAATACGAATTTCACGTCCAGCTTGAATCGCATAAGATTTTTCTACGCCATCATAGCTTTCTGAAATTTCCTCTAACTTTTCAAGTCTGCGGATATAGTTTTCAAGTGTTTCACTACGTGCACCTGGACGAGCAGCTGATAATGCATCAGCTGCAGCGACTAATACCGCAATAACAGATGTTGCTTCAGTATCACCATGATGCGAAGCAATACTATTAATGACAACTGGGTGTTCCTTATACTTTGTTGCTAATTCCACACCAATTTCAACGTGGCTTCCTTCAACTTCATGATCGATTGCTTTTCCAATATCATGTAATAAGCCTGCACGACGAGCCAATGCTACATCTTCACCAAGTTCAGCAGCAAGTAATCCTGCTAAATGTGCGACTTCAATTGAATGTTTTAGAACATTTTGTCCATAGCTTGTACGATATTTCATGCGGCCTAAAATTTTCATTAAATCTGGATGTAAGTTATGAATACCAATTTCAAATGTAGTTTGCTCACCTGTTTCGCGGATTTGTTCATCCACTTCACGTCGAGCTTTTTCCACCATTTCCTCAATACGAGCTGGGTGAATACGACCATCCTGTACAAGTTTTTCAAGTGCAAGTCGAGCTGTTTCACGGCGAATTGGATCAAAGCCTGATAATATAACCGCTTCTGGCGTATCATCAATAATTAAATCAATTCCTGTTAACGTTTCCAATGTACGGATATTACGGCCTTCGCGACCAATAATACGTCCCTTCATTTCATCATTTGGCAAGTTCACAACAGATACAGTTGTTTCTGCTACGTGATCTGCAGCAAAGCGTTGTAGTGCTAATGATAAAATTTCACGTGCTTTTTTATCTGAGTCTTCTTTCGCACGTGTTTCAGCTTCTTTCGTCATCACAGCAATATCAGTTGATAACTCTTTTTCTACTTCATTGAGGATAATTGATTTAGCTTCATCCCTAGTTAAAGCAGAAATACGTTCTAACTCTGTTTTTTGTGATGCCATGAGCTCGTCCACTTTGCTCTCCATCTGTTCAATATGCTGTTGTCTTTCAGCTAGAGCTTGTTCTTTGCGCTCTAAGCCAGCTTCTCTCTTATTTAGAGCATCATCTTTGCGATCAAGATTCTCTTCTCTTTGCAATAAACGGTTCTCTTGTTTTTGAAGTTCTAAACGACGTTCACGAATGTCATTTTCAGCTTCAGTACGAAATTTGTGAGTTTCATCTTTGGCTTCAAGTAGTGCTTCTTTCTTCATTGCCTCCGCTTCTCGTTTTCCTTCTTCAACGATTGTTTCAGCGACATGTTTAGCACCAGTGATTTTTGAGTCATTCACTTTTTTCATGTAGATATAGCTAACAGCGGCACCAACGATGAGTCCAAGCAAAGCGGAGATGATAGTAATTCCATCCATATGAACACCTCCTCTTGCTATTTGGGTATTACAGTTTCAGTCGGCGCATACATCTATGTCGCCTTAGCTAAAATGCACCAGATTTTGTTAAAATTTATGCAAAACCCGTTTCATTGGCCAAAGGCATTATCTTCATCCAGTAGGCGTTTAGACATCCATTTTAAAGGATATTTCACTATAAAACATTTGCTAAATGAGGATAAAATGTACTGCCTATTTAAAGTCATAATTCAGAAATTATACATATTTAATTGTATAGCTAGCCTCATGCTCTGTCAAGGATAGTCAGGCGTATGTTCGCCACCTTAGCCAAAAAAAGTAAGTCCTATCCATTCAGTGAATTTTTTCCCTATTACTATTTCACTAGAAAATTTTTCATGTTAAATACAATTAATAAAAAAACAGTACATAAGAAATAAACACATAGCCTCTCTCTTATTATGTGTAAAAATTTAAGAATATAGACAAAAAAATGCATTGCCCCCTCAATAAAGTGGGAACAATGCAATCATTAATTATTCTTCTTCCAGAAGTAACATTAATTCTTCATCCATCTCTTCTTCATCATCATGGGCAGCAATTGTATAAGAAGAAGCTGCAATACCATAAGAAGCTCGGATTTTATTTGCTATGTCTTCTAGGACAGCAGTATTTTCTTTTAAATACTGTTTAGCATTTTCTCGTCCTTGACCTAAGCGCTCATCGCCATATGCATACCAAGAACCACTTTTTTGTACAATGTCTAATTCTACGCCTAAATCGACTGTTTCGCCTTCTTTAGAAATTCCTTCTCCATACATAATATCTACTTCAGCTGTACGGAAAGGTGGTGCTACTTTATTTTTTACAATTTTAATTTTAGTACGGTTACCAACAATATCATTACCTTGCTTAATAGCTTCTGCACGTCGCACTTCTAAACGGACAGAGCTGTAGAATTTAAGCGCTCGTCCACCTGGTGTTGTTTCTGGATTACCGAACATAACACCGATTTTTTCACGAATTTGGTTAATGAAAATAGCAATCGTTTTTGATTTATTAATCGCACCTGAAAGTTTACGTAAAGCTTGAGACATTAGACGTGCTTGTAAGCCGACATGAGAGTCACCCATATCCCCTTCAATTTCAGCTTTTGGCACTAAGGCAGCAACAGAGTCAATAACGATAATATCAATAGCCCCACTGCGCACTAATGCTTCTGCGATTTCAAGTGCTTGCTCACCTGTGTCGGGCTGTGATAATAATAGCTCATCAATATTGACACCTAATTTTTGTGCATAGATTGGATCTAATGCATGCTCCGCGTCGATAAATGCTGCTTGTCCACCTGATGCCTGTACTTCAGCAATGGCATGTAGAGCAACAGTTGTTTTACCAGATGATTCTGGACCGTATACTTCAATAATACGTCCACGTGGATATCCACCCACTCCTAATGCAGCATCAAGTGCAAGTGAACCACTTGAAGATGTCGCAATTTCTAAATCGGTTTTTTCACCGAGTTTCATGATGGAACCTTTACCAAAATTCTTTTCAATTTGTTTTAGAGCCTGTTCTAAGGCTGCTTTACGATCACTCATTCATTTTCCTCCTTCGAAAACTGTTCACTGTTTTTATCTATCTCTACTATACTTGTTTTTGAGAAAACACGCAAGAAAAAAGCGAACATTTATTCGATTTTTCTTCAAAATAAAAATTTGGATAGTTTTCCTCTACCCAAATTCCTATGTTCTACTCTATTTTAATATCGTTTTGTGTAGCCACGTTCTTCTAAAAGTTGCATTAAATAATGGCATGTAAATTTCACCGCACGGAGTCGATTCGTATTCCGCATGCCTGATAAATGAAGTAAATATGTAAGCGGCTCCTCGTCATTTATGGCAATACCAATCCAAACCGTACCTACTGGCTGATGATCATGTGCAGTGGGACCTGCTTCTCCTGTAAGACCAATCCCAATATTTGTAGCAAATTTCTCACGAACAGCACTTGCCATTGCCGCTGCACACTCAGCACTCACAACACCATGTGTATCAATTAATTCTTGTGAAATGCCTAGCTGTTTTACTTTCGCATCTGCTGCATAGGTAACAACGCCTCCTATAAGTGCATTGCCTACCCCTGGAATTTCCGCAAGTTCAGATTGAAATAAACCAGCAGTTAAACTTTCTGCAGCCGCAATTGTTAGCTCATTATCCAGTAGCATTTCTACCGTTTTTGAGGCAAGGGAATCATCATCTACACCATATTGATAATCACCAACAAGTGCTTGTATTTCTGCAACCTTTGCCTTAATAAGCTGGCCAGCTTGTTGCTCTGTTGCGGCTTTAGCTGTTACGCGTAACGTTACCTCACCATCAGAAGCAAGTGGAGCAACTGTTGGATTGGTTTGTGCATCTAAAATATTTTGAACTTGTACTTCAAGCTCGGCCTCACCAATTCCATAAAATCGCATAACATGTGATGCAATGATCCCTCCATCATTAAGCATCGCAGCAAGTTTAGGTTTAGCCTCAAATTGAAACATTGGTTCTAACTCTTTTGGAGGTCCTGGTAATAAAATATAAGTGCGATCATTTTTTGTGAAGATCATACCTGGAGCCATTCCATGGTGATTAGCTAATACCTCACTCCCAGCTAAAATTAATGCCTGTTTACGATTATTTTCCGTCATTGGACGTCCTCGTTTAGCAAAAAATTGCTCAATATACGTCAATGCTACTTCATCAAACTCAAGAGAAACACCAAGATGACGTGCAATCGTTTCCTTCGTTAAATCATCTTTTGTTGGACCAAGTCCTCCCGAAAAAATAATGAGATCTGCACGAGACTCTGCCACTTCGATAGCTTGTTCTAAACGCTTTGCATTATCGCCTACTACGGTATGATAAAAAACGTTGATGCCAAGCTCGGATAGCTGGCTTGAGATAAATCTCGCATTTGTATTCGTAATTTGACCTAATAATAGTTCTGAGCCAACCGCAAGAATTTCAGCATTCATGATCCCAAGACCTTTCTTATTTAGACTCAAGTAATACACGTCGATTTAGATAGAAATAATCCCATCCTGACCAAAGTGTAAAGAACAATGCAACATAGAGCATGATTGTATCAAATGGAATACCAACCAATGTAAAGATTGTATTGTGTAAAAGAGCAGCAGCAATCGCTACAATTTGTGCCCAAGTTTTAATTTTACCAAGCTGATTGGCAGCTACGACTTCTCCTCCACCTGCCAAAATCAAACGTAAACCCGTTACAGCAAATTCACGACTGATAATAATGATAATTACCCAAGCAGGTGCCATCTTAAGCTCGACCATTAAAATAAAGGCTGCTGAGACAAGTAACTTGTCAGCTAAGGGATCTAAAAATTTCCCAAATGTCGTTACAAGATTATACTTACGTGCGTAATAACCATCCACCCAATCGGTTGTTGAAGCAAAGATAAAAATAAGTGCGCCTATAAAATGATGAATTGGCATCTCTGCACCAAAAAGTGATAATGTTCCCCAGCCAAAATCAAACATCATAACAATGACAAAGAATGGAATAAGTAAGATTCGAGAGATGGTAATTTTATTTGGAATGTTCATTTTTCTAACACCTTTCATGATGAAAGAAAGTAGTCATCATGTGATGACTACTGTTCTTTATTGAAATTGATGACGATATTTTGCGTTACAATTTGTTGTGCATACGTTAGAAGTTCGTCATTAATATAGATTTTAGCTTGCGTTGAATTACCGAGACGAATACGAACATAGTTTTGTGTTGAGGCGTCAAATTCAACTACTTCCCCGGCATTATAGACACGCGTATCTGTTAAGATTTCTTGTTGCTGTTGATTGCGAATACCAACAAATGTAGGGCCTGATATTTCAATTTTCAGTTTCATTGTATCCGTCCCTGTTAACGTATAAGAAGTTGTCGCTCCATCTGCTTCAACAGTACCCGCGGAAATTGTTTGCTTCATCTCTTCAGTTTGATCAGTGTCATCTTCATCAGTTGGTGTTTCTTCTGTAGCTTTTGTATCTTCTTTATCATTTTTCTGTGCATCTTTATTTTCTTGTTCTTTTTTATCCTTCTCACTATCAATTGGCTTGACATTTGTGTCATATTCAATCTCAGGAGTTGGATTTACTTCTTCGCTTGTCCCTGGACTGTTTTTTGATTGCCATAGCACCCATATAGCCACAATAATGACTACAATAAATAAAGCAACAATGATTTTTGGCATAGCCTCCATCATTTTATTCGAAGGGCCTTTCGTTACTTTTCTTCTGCTGGGGCTATTCGTCATCGATTGACTTACTTGATCGTTTGGAGTGCTCGGTAGTTCATTTTTATATGTCTCTAAGATTTCTTCCGCATCCAACCCAACAGCTTCTGCATATTGTTTGATAAAAGCTCGTACATAAAACGAACCAGGCATAATGGAATAATTGCCCTCTTCAATCCCTACTAAATAACGTTTTTGGATTTTCGTTATTTCTTGTAAATCGTCTAAGCTGTAGCCTTTAGACAGTCTCGCCTCTTTCAGTCGAGTCCCTAATTCTGCCACTAATAACACCTACTTTAACATCAAATTAAAAATTAAATCCTCCAAAAGAATCGGATTCGGACATATGATTTTTTTCCATTATTTCATAAGTAATTTCTTCATCAGTGTGATGACGTAGTTCAATAATATAATCAAAATCCTCTATTTTATATTCTGAATGCTGAACAAACATATCTGGATGCTCTACAACTTTGATACAAGGCATATTCATCATTTCACGCACTAATTGCAAATGTTTCTCATCAGATGAACGTCGAGTCACAATACCATCTAAAATAAAAATATTGTTACGACTAAATTCATCTCCCACAAGCTTATTACGAACTGTTTGCTTAATCATTGTAGATGATAAAAAGATCCATTTTTTATTGGCACAGACACTGGCGGCTACTATGGATTCAGTTTTTCCAACACGTGGCATGCCACGAATACCAATCAGCTTATGTCCCTCTTTTTTAAAGAGTTCTGCCATAAAGTCGACTAAAATACCTAATTCATCTCTTACGAAATGGAATGTGTTTTTTTCATCTGCATCTCGAGGAATATAACGACCATGCCTAATGGCTAAACGGTCGCGAAGTTTTGGTTGTCGAAATTTGGTTACGTTAATATGTTCCATTGTCGAAACAATTGTACGAAAACGCTCAATTGCCTCATCATTGTCTGTATGCACTAACATACCACGTCGATCCTCATCTACACCATTTATTGATATAATATTGACACGAAGCATCCCTAAAAGTGAAGCAATATCTCCTAATAATCCAGGGCGATTCACCTGAATTTCATATTCAAAGTACCAATCGCTCAACACACTCGTTCCCTTCCTATTAGTTAACGTAAAAAATCCTTTATAAGTTCCATCATAGCTGATTTTTTATGTAATGGAAAGTTAGAATACATGGAATTACAGTGTTATTTACTAATTTTTTTTGATGACTGTTAAATAGGCTTACATACGTTCCCGTTTTCACAGATAAAAAGTTTATTGTATAGCAAAAAGAGGAGATTGGCTCTCCTCTTTTATTTACTGCACATGCTTATTTTGTACAAGCTTAATGACACAATTCGCTAATGCATGTTTTTCATCTTCAGAGGCAACGCCCCATAAATCCGACAGCACTCGCTCTTGTTCGTTTTTAGGATCGACATTAGTCGCCAAATATTCCCCAATTTGGACAGCAGCCGTTTGAATCATTTTCTTCGGCATACCACTTGATTCAGCTTGCATAACGTTTTGTCCTAAAAACGATGTCCATTTTTGCCAGTTTTCTAAAATGGTCATATTCTTCCTCCTCCTTTACACAAGTAGTATGTGCAAAAGAGATTATTATATGTACCAGCCTCCATTTAATCGTACGATTTGTCCTGTCACATAATCAGCTTTACCAGACAAATAAAAACGTACCATTTCAGCCACATCTTTTGTTTGTCCAATGGAGCCTAGTGGGATATCGTCCAAAATGTATTGAAGCTCTTCTTGATTTAGATGGCTGTTCATTGAGGTATTTATAAAACCAGGAGCAATAGCATTCACTCTAATCCGAGATAATGCCGCTTCTTTTGCATAGGATTTAACAAAAGCATGTTGCGCACCCTTAACAGTTGCATAAAGTGCCTCCCCCGCTGAGCCAGCTTCTCCCCAAATGGAACCTATAAATAGTACATAGCTCACTTCATGCTTGCGAAGTTTTCCAGAAAGTAAAGCTGTTAGTCTCATAGGATTTTGAACATGAACACGCCATAAAGCATCCATATCCTCAACTGTCGTATCTTCGAGCAATGAATAGTGGGCTTGTCCATTGGCAAAAACAATAGCCTGCACATTGAAAATTTGCGCGGCTACTAATTCTGCTCCATTAACAATTGAAAAATCCCCCTGTACAAGCATAAATTCTTGTGCAGGGAAATTTTCGGAAAGCATTTCACATAATTTCTGTGCCGCATTTTGATTGTTTGAATAATGTACATAGATAGACCAGCCGTCCTCAGCTAAGCTTTGACAAATGGCATGACCGATATCACCTGATGCACCTAAAACAAGGGCAAATTTTTTCACTGTGCATCCTGCTTACTTGGCAGAATTTTAAAGACCGTTTGCTGTGTTTCACCTTGGATAGAAGCAAATGCTTTTTGTAAATCATCCACAGTTAATGTCTCAAGTACTGGTACTACATCAAATAAATTCATGTCATTAAAGGAATATCGTGTGAATTGGTTTGCGATAAACTCGATCGAATTTAGTGCACGTAGGAAGAACCCAATTTTTTTGCGTTTTATACGATCCAAACCAGCACGATCAAACTGGCTATTTCCTTCATATTTTGCTAATTCGTCCATAATCGTTTTTGCCAATTTATCAGGCTCTGCTGAATCTGATCCGATCATGGCAAACCCAAAACCATTTTCTAAGGTAAAATCAAAAGCATATGTCTCATCAATTAAACCTTCCTCGTAAACACGTTCATAAAAATCAGAGGTACGTCCAAAAATAAGCTCAAGTGCAATTTGAACCGACAACTCATGCTTTAACATGTCCTGACCTGATAAATTAGTGTCTTTCGCTTTTAAACCTACATAAATTTTTGGTTTTTGAACATCCATATTTAATGTACGTTCTTTAATAGCTACCTCTGTTGGTTCTATATCAAAGAAGCGTTGAATAGGCGTTGGTTCTGGGAACTCTTTTTTACCTTGATTCTCACGAATAAACGTCATCATTTCTTCTGGTTCAACAGCACCAATCACAAATAACAACATATTCGAAGGATGATAAAACGTATTGTAGCACGTATATAAGTGCTCCGCTGTAATGCCATCAATCGATTCAATTGTACCAGCGATATCAATCTTTACAGGATGATGATGATACATATTTTCGATTGTGCCAAAGTACAGACGCCAGTCTGGTTGATCATCATACATTGTAATTTCTTGCCCGATAATTCCTTTTTCTTTATTGACAGTAGCTTCTGTAAAGTATGGTTCTTGGACAAAATTCAATAAAGTTTCTGTACTTTTATAAATATTGTCAGTAGATGAAAATAAATAAGCTGTACGCGTAAACGATGTAAATGCATTCGCAGAAGCACCATATTCGCTAAATTTTTGGAAAACGTCTCCATCCTCTTTTTCGAACATTTTATGCTCTAAAAAGTGTGCAATACCATCTGGTACAGTAATACTTTCTGTTTCACCAATTGGCACGAACGTACGATCGACAGAGCCGTACTTTGTTGTAAATGTAACAAATGTTTTGGAAAAGCCTTTTTTCGGCAATATATAAACATCTAAGCCATTGTCTAGTTTTTCATAATAAAGTATTTCATCTAATTGTTTAAATTCTATTGTTTTCATTGTGCGGCTTGCTCCTTTCCACATAAGAAATAGACCGCTTCAAGCTGCACTTGCTTTGCCATTGCAACAACATCTTCTTTTGTCACAGCTTTCCACTTATTTGCCCAGGCTTGAACTGAGAATTCCTCAGGTAAATCCTTATATTGATCAAAAATTTCAATTTGACCTCGTGCCGAATCTAAGGATTCTTTTAGCTGATTCGTCAGCATAGCCTTTGTTTGCTCCAGCTCTAAATCGGTAATGTCCCCAGCCTGCATGACGGCAAGTTGTTCTTTAATTAAAGATAGCGCTTTTTCTTCATTTTTAGCTTCAATCCCAGATACAACAAATACAAGTCCATAATGCGAAGCATAGGAACTAGAAGCATAATAAGCAAGACTCTCTTTTTCACGAACATTCATAAACAGCTTAGCATGTGGATATCCACCAAAAATCCCATTAAAAATTTGCATCTTAGAGAAATCTGCATCACCAAATCTAACAGGTGTGCTAAAGCCAATATGAAGTTTACCTTGTTTCATTTCATGCTGTTCTCTTACATAATCATTGTCTGGATGTTGTTGGGGGAGTACTGCTGGAACTTCCTCAGGAGTACGATCCTTAAATGGTAGCGCTTTTTTTAATTTCGCAACAATTTCCTCTTCATTAATGTCTCCAGCTACATAAATATCGATTTTGTCGTTAGCTAGCATCGATTGATAAGCCTCAAATAATGAGGCAGGGGTAATCTTTTGAATTTCTTCGACACTACCATTCGCTGAAATTGATGCTGGCTCATTTGGTCTCAAGATTTGTTGTAGACGGAATTGAGCAAAGCGAGACTTATCGTCAAAAATAGATTCAATACGTTGAATAACTGTCTTTTTCTCACGCTCAACAACGGATTCCTTAAAGACACCATTTTCTAGATTAGGCTCAAAAATAGCTGTATGCAATAAACCAAGGACTTCGTTTAAGACACTTGTATTTGCTAGATAATGATCATTAACAGTCTCTACATTCATAAGAACCGTATGCTCATTTCCGCGCTTCGATGTATCAAAATACAAAACTGTACCATACAAGTCATCTAAAAAGCTTCGAAAAGCAGCAGTTGTCTTATATTTAGCATTACTGTGCTGCAGTACATTTGTTAATACTGTACGCTCTGATGCACTTTTAGCCGTTAATGCTCTTCTCCATTTAATTGAAAAATTTACGGTTTTAAATTGGGTCGTTTGTCGGATATGCAAATTGACACCTTTTGCAAAAGGTATTGTTTTAAACATATGAAACCCTCCTATCCTTCTTAATATAACGATGTACTACACATACTATACATGTCTATTGTCTATAATTGCAAAAGGAATCCAAAGTATGTATGGGAAAATTTAAAAATTACGCCAATTATAATAGAAAAAGGACCGAGCATAGTGCCCAGTCCTTAAAATGCTTTTCTTAGCGTTTACCTTTAATATAAGGTTGTCCACTCGCTTTTGGAGCGTTTGCTTTACCAATAAAGCCTGCTAAAGCAAGAATTGTTAACACATACGGTAAAATTTGTAGATATACTGCTGGAACATTCTCGATTAGCGGAATTTGATTCCCTGCAATACTTAATGTTTGTGCTAAACCGAAGAATAAGGCTGCACCTAGTGCTCCAATTGGATGCCACTTCCCGAAAATCATTGCGGCAATAGCCATGAAACCTTGACCAGCAATTGTTGCGTGTGAGAAGTCGTGTGTAATTGTTTGTGCATACACTGCACCACCAAGACCACCTAATGCCCCAGAAATCATCACGGCAATATAGCGCATTTTATTTACATTTATACCCATGGTATCTGCTGCCATTGGATGTTCACCCACTGCACGCAAACGCAAGCCGAATGGCGTTTTATAAATGATAAACCATGCCCCGAATGCTACAGCGAACGCTAAAATAGATGTGCTGTAAACATCATGGAACAGTAAACGACCGAAGAACGGAATATCCTCTAAGTAAGGGACACCGAAACGACGAATCGGTTGGTCTATCATATCTGTTTGACCTTTATCATAAATCATTTTTACTAAGAATACGGTTGCAGCTAAACCTAGTAAGTTAATAGCTACCCCTGATACCGTTTGATCGGCACGGAAAGAAATAGAAGCTACAGCATGGAAAAGTGAGAACACAGCACCAATCACAACAGCTGCTAGCATTGCTACCCAAACTGTTGCTGCCCCTAATGATGAAGCGAATTCTAAATTGACAAAAATACCAACAAACGCACCGACAATCATTAAGCCTTCTAGCCCGATGTTGACAACACCAGAGCGTTCAGAGAATACCCCACCGATGGCCGTAAAAATCAAAGGTGTTGCATAAAGAATCGCTGAAGGGATGATGAAATATAACATTTCTAAAAAGCTCATGTTATTGTCCCTCCTTTTTCTTGCTCAGCTTTTGTAAGCCTACTCGAATAATATAGCCTGATGCAACGAAGAAGATAATCAATGCAATAATAATGGATACGATTTCTTCTGGAATTCCCGCAGCATTTGGCATATTTAATGCACCATATTTTAAAGAACCAAAAAGGGATGCCCCAAACACTACTCCAAGTGGTGTATTGGCACCAAGTAGCGCAACGGCGATACCGTCAAACCCAATTCCCGTAAAGCCAGGTTTAATGGATGCGTTTTGGAATGTCCCTAAAGCTTCCATCGCACCACCCAGACCTGCAAACATACCAGAAATTGTCATAGCTAAAATAATATTTTTATTGACACTCATACCTGCATAATCAGCGGCATTTTTGTTAAAACCTACTGCTTTTAGCTCGTAGCCACGTGTTGTTTTTTCTAAAATGAACCACATCACAACTACCATTAAAAGTGCAACAATGATCCCATAGTGAAGACTTGAGTTGTCTGTAAGCTCTCTTAAAAACGGAGAACGTAAAGAAGCTGACTCATGGATACGTTCTGTTTTAAAGCTGCCATCGGACAATTTTTTAATCACTGCATTTGCAATATAAAGTGCAGTGTAGTTCAGCATAATTGTCGCAATAACTTCGTGAACTTTAAATTTCGCTTTTAAGAAACCTGCAATAAAGGCCCAAAATGCACCTGCAGCAGCTGCTGCAAGCAATGCTAATGGTAAGTGAATGATTTTAGGAAGTTCAAACGCATAACCTACCCATGCAGCGGCTAACCAACCTAAAATTAGCTGACCTTCAACACCGATATTGAAGAGCCCTGTACGGAATGCAAATGCTACCGCAAGACCTGCTAAAATATATGGTGTAATTTGACGAATTGTGTTCCCGATTGAATATGAATCTCCAAAAATACCTGTCCAAAGAGCGATATAACCTTGCACTGGGTCATAGCCACTGACTACCATAACGATAGCCCCTACAATTAAACCGATAATGATAGAGATGATAGGAACGAGGATATTAATGACACGATTTGACATTAGTCGTTCCCCTCCTTCGCATCACGCTTTATATTTTTTTTACTTTGTCCTGCCATTAGTAAGCCTAGCTCTTGTTCAGTCGTTTCTTTCGGATTTAACTCATCAACAATTTGTCCATCATAGATAACAGCAATTCGATCCGAAACATTCATCACCTCATCTAATTCAAATGAGATTAACAAAACGGCTTTCCCTTTATCACGTTGCTCAATTAGACGAGAATGAATGAATTCAATAGCTCCTACGTCAAGTCCACGTGTTGGTAGAGCAGCAATTAGTAGATCAGGGTTACGGTCAATTTCACGACCAATAATTGCTTTTTGTTGGTTACCACCAGATAATGCACGAGCTGGTGTCATCTCTCCATTACCAGTACGCACATCATACTCTTTAATGATTTGGCGAGCTTTCTCTGACACCTTTTTATAGTCCATCACAAAGCCCTTCGCTATTGGAGATTGGTAATATGTTTGCAATGCAATATTATGACCAATTGGGAAATCTAAAACTAATCCATGCTTATGACGGTCTTGTGGAATATGTCCTACGCCTTCCTCTGTAATTTTACGAGGCTTCATGTTAGTAATATCTTTACCATTCAGCTTGACTTTACCACTTTTAATTTTGCGTAGACCTGTAATGGCTTCTATTAACTCGGATTGACCATTACCATCAATACCAGCAATACCTACGATTTCACCTTTACGAACATTTAAATTAAGACCTTTAACTTTATCAATATTTCGATAGTCTGTAACAACCAAGTTCTCAATCGCAAGCACTTCGTCAGTCGGGGTCGCATCCGTTTTTTCCGTTTTGAATTCAACCTGACGGCCAACCATCATTTCAGCAAGCTGATCAGGATTTGTGGCAGCGGTTACAACTGTGCCAATCCCTTCTCCCTTACGGATAATCGTCACACGGTCTGAAACTTCCATAATTTCTTTTAGCTTATGCGTAATTAAAATAATGGATTTACCCTCTGCGATAAGACGGCGCATTATTTGAATTAATTCGGTAATTTCTTGCGGTGTTAATGATGCAGTTGGTTCATCAAAAATTAAAATTTCGGCACCACGATACAATGTTTTTAATATTTCTACACGCTGTTGCATACCAACCGTGATATCCTCGATTTTGGCGTTCGGATCAACATCTAATCCATACTTTTCAGAAAGTGCTTGTACTTTCTTAGCCGCATCTTTTATATTCACAATTCCCATTTTAGTAGGCTCAGTGCCTAAAATGATATTTTCTGTTACCGTAAAGTTTTCTACCAACATAAAATGTTGATGCACCATGCCAATCCCTAAATCATTGGCAATATTCGGGTTTGTAATTTTTACAGCCTTCCCACGTACACGAATTTCGCCACCCTCTGGTTGATACAAACCAAAAAGGACGTTCATCAAAGTCGATTTACCTGCACCATTTTCACCTAGCAATGCATGAATCTCGCCTTGTTTCAGTTGGAGGGTGATATTATTATTCGCCACGAAATTACCGAATTCTTTACGGATTCCTAGCATTTCAATCACATAATCCAAATTTGTCACTCCCTTAATAGGCACTATTATTAAGTATTTTCATCTTAGCGTATAGTATCTGCTGCTACATGATGGATGGTACAGATAAGCCATACGTCCAGTAATAAATTTTCTACTAGAGGCTATATTTTATTACCGATTTAATATCCCACCTATAGAGGTAGATGTTTTGCTAAATTAATACAGGAAAGGTCATCGTTAGAAACCTTTCTTCTATTAACTTGTTACCATCATTATTCAAATCATAATTACTACCTCTATAAGGTTTCTATAAATCTAGTTAAATAGAGTATTGCGAATAATCTAAATATAACGATAGATTGAAAAATCATCATAAGGTCCTTCTAAGAGTCCCTTATGATGATCAAAAGATGAATTATTTTTCCACTTTTTCTGGAACTTTGATTTCACCCTTAGCAATTTTTTCTTTATATTCGTCGATTACTTTTTGTACATCTTCTGGAATCGCACCGCGAGAATCCGCAAGTTTAACCCCGTCTTCAGCTAAACCGTAAACAAGTGTTTCTCCACCTGGGAAATCACCATTTTTCGCTCTATTTGAAATATCTACTACTGCTGTATTAACACCTTTTAACATAGAAGTTAATGTAACGTTTGTTTTATCGTCTACTTTACCTTCTTCGTATTGGTCAGCATCTACACCGATAACCCATACATCAGCATTTGGATCTTTCGCTTTACGCTCTTTTGCTTCAGAGAACACACCGTTACCAGTTGCACCAGCAGCGTGGAAGATTACATCTACACCTGAAGAATACATGCTGTTCGCTGTAATTTTACCAAGATCTGCTTTATCAAACGCACCAGTATATTTTACTTGAATATCGATATCTGGGTTTACTGCTTTAGCCCCTTCAACGAAACCAGCGTGGAAACGGTTAATAACTGGAATATCAACGCCGCCTACGAAGCCGATTTTACCTGTTTTAGATGTTTTCGCTGCAGCAACACCTGCTAAGAAAGCACCTTCTTGCTCTTTGAACAGTACGTTTACTACGTTGTCTGCTTCTACTTCAGCATCGATTAATGCAAAGTGGTTATCTGGATTTTCAGAAGCAACTGCATCAATTGCATCAGCCATCATGAATCCGATACCAAATACTAAGTTAAAGTCACGACGAACTAAGTTGTTTAAGTTTGTTTCATAGTCAGCATCTGAAGCTGATTGTAGGTAGTCAAAACCACCATCACCTTTTGATAAATCATGCTCTTTACCGTAAGCTTGTACACCTTCCCATGCAGATTGGTTGAATGATTTGTCATCAACGCCACCTACGTCAGTAACCATCGCTACTGAGAAAGCTTCTTCTGTGCTTTCGCCACCTGAAGCATTGTCATTTTCTTTCGCTGGCTTTTCGTCGTCTTTCGTACCACAAGCACCTAAAATAGCACTTGCCGCTAATACTGATGTTAATACTAAACCAAATTTACGTTTTTTCATTTAATTAACCCCCCAAAGGTATTGTAATTAGCAGGAAAAAATTTAGAAATGTTCTACACCCGTTTACGAACTACATGGAAGCTGAATTTATCAGCTCGGAAATAATTTTTTGAATAGAGCACTACTTGATCATGATCATCATAATGCAATTGCTTTAACACTAAAAGAGCTGTCTCACGTCCACAATTTAAAATCGGTGAGGCTTGTTCATGATACCCAACTGGATCAATATAGGTTACAGCATAAGCTACATGAATTTTGCCAGATTGCTCAAGTGCAGAGAACAGTGAAACTTCTTTTTTTTCGACAAAGTCAGTAGGCAGGAAGCTTGCAGGTAGCCTGTCTATGCAGTATACTACTGGCTCACCATCCGCTGTTCTGACACGTTCAATCGTGAGTATTTTATCGTCGCCATCACTTTGGAAGCGTTTTAAATCTTCCTCAGAAGGCACATGCTCAGTCGCTTTTAAAAATCGCGAACCTGGCTCCATACCTGCTGCCTCGATCATAGAAGAAATACTAGATAAATGCTCGATGCCTGATGTAAACAACGGCTTCGGGTTGACAAAAGTCCCAACCCCATGTCGGCGCACAATCACATTTTCCTCTTCCAACAGTCGAAGTGCTTCTCTAAGTGTTGCTCGACTGACTCCTAGTGATTTCGATAATTCAAATTCTGAAGGCAGCTTTTCATTTTCTTTAAAAATGCCAGCCTCGATGTCAGATTTTAAACGATCGATTACTTGAAGATAGAGATGACGATGATCTGCTTTAATAGTCACATATATCACCACCAAAATCAGAGATCAGACATCTGATGTACAACATTCCTACTAATCGTTCATAAATATAACATTTTTGCAGAATGAAATAAACAGTTTTGAGTAAAATCTGTTATAGAATTCATTCTTTCTTTATTTTATCTGCAAATTTTTGGACAAAAATACAAATGCTCTCACCATTTTCGTCTTCATTTTTTGCTTAGTTATCGTATTGGTGAACAAGTACTTGACGAGGTTTACTACCCTCTGGAGGCCCAACAATACCGCGTTGCTCCATCTGATCAACAATACGTGCAGCTCTTGAATAACCGATACGGAAGCGACGTTGAAGCATAGAGACAGATGCTGTTTGCATATTGACAACTAATTGGACTGCTTCATCATACAAATCATCCGTTTCCTCTAAAATGGTCTCTTCTTCAGTAGGAATCATCTCCTCCTGATACTGAGCTTTTTGCTGTTCTATAACAAAATGAACGACTGCCTCCACTTCTTGATCTGATAAAAAGGCACCCTGCACCCTTTTTGGTTTAGAAGCTCCAGCAGGTAAAAATAACATATCGCCTCGTCCTAATAATCGTTCAGCTCCACCCATGTCTAAAATTGTTCTTGAGTCAATCGCGGAAGAAACTGCAAAAGCAATTCTGGATGGAATATTTGCTTTAATGACACCTGTTAAAACATCTACACTTGGTCGTTGTGTGGCAATAATCAAATGAATGCCAGCTGCCCTTGCCATTTGCGCTAAACGTGTAATCGAATCCTCTACATCACTTGATGCGACCATCATCAAATCCGCTAACTCATCTACAATAACCACAATATAAGGTAGCTTTGGATGCTTTTCCTCTGTTTGATCATTAACCTTTTGGACATGTGCATTATAGCCCTCAATATTTCTTGTACCTGTATGAGAAAACAAATCATAGCGACGTTCCATTTCAGATACCACTTTTTTCAGTGCTTGCGAAGCTTTACGGGCATCCGTTACGACAGGCGCTAATAAATGTGGAATCCCATTATAAACGTTTAATTCAACCATTTTTGGGTCTATCATCATGAGCTTCACTTCATGCGGTTTTGTACGCATTAGTATGGATACAACAATGCCATTTATGCAAACACTTTTCCCACTACCTGTAGAACCAGCTACAAGTAAATGTGGCATTTTATTGAGCTCTGCTAATACAGCTTGTCCTGTAATATCTCGACCAAATGCTACTTGTAATAATGCTTCAGGCTTAGCACCATCTTTCGATTCTAATACCTCACGAAGTGTTACAATGGCTACCTCACTATTAGGTACTTCTATACCAATCGCAGATTTCCCAGGAATTGGCGCTTCCATACGAATATCTTTAGCTGCCAATGCTAATGCAAGATCATCTTGCAAATTGACAATTTTGCTTACTTTCACACCGATATCTGGTAAAATCTCGTACTTCGTAACAGCAGGACCTAAATGCACCTGTGTCACCTTTGCCTTTACGCCAAAACTTTGTAATGTCTGCTCAAGCTTTTTGGCATTTGCCTGAATCACTGAATATTCACCACTTTGATCATGTTGTGGAGGTAATTGTAATAAATTATATGATGGGAGCTGATAATCTGCATTTTCTACTGCATCTGTGCCCTGAATCTGGACATCATCCGATGCTTCTTCAAGTTCATTTTCCACCATGTGAGTATCAATCACTTCTCTTTCCTGTGAAACATTCTGTGTAAAAGCAGAAATAATTGGTTCATGTGGTATTTCTTCTTCTTGTTCAGGCATATCTATAGATTGATTAACAGCTGCTACTTCATCCCCACTCTCTACTCTTGAACGACGATTATTTGGTTTTTTCGGTGTATTTTTTTTCTTATCACGATGCTTTTTTTTCCATTTACCAAATATATCTGGCGTTTTTTCTGCTAAATAAGGCACTAATGCTTTACCAGTGACAAGAATTAAACCAATAAAGAAAATAACCCAAGCAACAACTTTTGCCCCCGAGGCTTCAAACAGCACATGAAGCCCACTAAATAGTAGGGCACCAATCATGCCACCCCCTAAAGCATTACTACGATGAATGATACCATCTGTATTAATCAAAATTCGCCATGATTCACGTAGCACAGAATCAGATAGTAGACCACCTGATTTGGATAGTTGTTCAAATAATATGCCATGACTAAAAATCGTTAAGCTCATAACAATGAGGAACATGCCAAGTATTAATCGATCCTTTATCCCAACTTTTTTACGACCAATCATCATTAACAATGCAACAAATATAAGCATAAATGGAACAGCAAAATGTAAATTACCAAAAAGGAACATGGCGATTGTTTGTAGAATCCGCCCGATCATGCCGTATTCAAAAATCATAATGACTGCTAATGCAATTAAGAGCAACCCTAATATTTCGTACATAAGCGGATGCATTTCTTTTTTTTCTGTTGTCGCTTTACTTTTAGTAACTTTTTTTCTCTTACTAACTGCCATCAAATTCACCTTCTTCTGCAATCCATTCTATATATGTAGCGAATCATCACATGTAGAACTTGAATATTTCAAAAAAAGGATTTTCCACCGCAATTGGGAGAAAATCCTTTATCATTTATTTTTTCCTCAAAGCATATACGATGAGCTTGTTCAATTAATATTCCATAATAATAGGAATAATCATTGGGCGACGTTTTGTTTTTTGGAATAAATACGTATTTAGCGTATCTCTAATTTCTTGTTTTATGTTCGTCCATTCAAAGGTTTCTTTCCCAACGTACTTTTCTATCACATTCCTCGCAATGTCAGAAGCCTCAATCATTAATTCCTCTGATTCTCGTACATAGACAAAGCCTCGTGATAAAATTTCTGGCCCAGAGGCAATTTTCTTTTGTGCTCGATTTAATGTTACCACCACAATGAAAATACCATCCTGCGATAATAATTTACGGTCACGAAGGACAATATTACCTACATCGCCTACACCAATACCGTCAATTAAGACATTACCAGCTTGTACACGACCACTCATGCGCATTTTATTATTTTTATATTCTACGATATCCCCTTTATCAGCGATAAAAATTTGGGATTTTTGCATACCTAGCTGTTGTGCTAATTTAGAATGCGCAATTAGCATACGGTATTCTCCTTGTACGGGAATAAAGTACTTTGGTTGCATCAAGTTTAGCATCAGCTTTAAATCTTCTTGGCTACCATGTCCTGAAACATGGACATTTTTGCTAGAAGTCAAAATTTCAGCGCCTGCTTTTGACATAGAGTTCATTGTATTCGCCATTTGAACTTCCATGCCAGGAGAAGGTGTAAAAGTAATTAGTACCGTGTCACCTTGTTTAATTTTAATGTCACGATGGTGCTTACGGACAATTTTTTCTAAAGCATCGAGAGGTTCTCCTCTGTTGCCTGTTGCAATAATGATAATTTCATCATCTTGATATTTTTGCATTTCCGAGATCGGAATAATTGTATCTTCTTCGACTGTTAAATAACCAAGCTGTACGCCTAAATCAACTGCCTTTTCCAATGGTTTGCCCACAATTACAACCTTACGGAATGATTTCTGTGCTTGAGCAAATACTTGTTGAATTCGAATAAAATTCGATGCGTAAACAGCTACTAAAATACGACCTGGTGCTGAGTGGAATGTTTTTGATAATTGTTCTTCAATGACAATCTCTGATGTCGTATATCCTGGTCGCTCAGCTTCGCAAGACTCAGATAGTAAAATGAAAACGCCGTCTTCTCCTAGCTGTGCCATTTTTGCTAAATCAGGTTTAAATTTACCTGTCGCTGACTGATCGAATTTAAACTCTCCTGTATGAACAATCGCGCCTTCAGATGTATGGAACACTACCCCTAACGAATCGGGAATACTATGTGTTGTGTGGAAGAATGTTACATACGTTGAGTTAAAATTCATACGACTACGGTTTGTTACTTCAAAAAACTTCACTTGATGTGGTGCAGGTAATTCTTTTAAATGTTCCTTTGCTAATGCAATAGTTAATTTCGATCCGTACACAGGTGCCTTTATTTTTTGTAATACATAGGCAATTGAGCCAATTGCATCTTCATGACCATGTGTTAAGAAAATACCTTTCACACGTTCTTTATTTTCTTCTAAGTAAGTAATGTCAGGAATCACGATATCTATACCTAGCATTTCATCTTCTGGGAACATTAAGCCGCTATCCACCACAAATAGCTCTTCATCAATTTCTACTACGTACATGGCTTTCCCAATTTCGCCTACACCACCAAGAGGGATGATGCGGATTAATTCATTTTTCTTTTTTGTCAATTTATTTCCTCCTAAAAAATATCCCGAACAGCAACCACTTAACATTTATTATACGGTTTGCAAAGCTTTTGCACAAATTAAAAATACATGTTTCACGTAGGAAATAGATTTTCCTGCTATTTGCTTATTACTAGCAGATGGAAAACAAATATTGGCTATCCTGTATAAATAGAGCTAAATAAGTATTTGTAAGGACGAGGAGTTACAAATTTTGTACATACTTTTTATTTATAAAATATAAAAAACGAGGCTGAAATGCTATCAGCCTCGCTCCTATTTATCTAAAACTTTTCGCTTTTTCTTGATACGTATCCCAAATTCGGTCAAAATTAGCTTTCTCTTCATCTGTCATTTCCATCATCGGCAAACGAACATTTAGTGTATCAAATCCTAATTTTGTCATCGCATATTTAATCGGTGAAGGGTTGGGCTGAGCGAACAGCGCACGTACTAAAGGTAATAAGGCTCGGTGAATTTGGGCTGCTAGCTTATGATTTCCTTCTTCAAACGCTTTAATCATTAATTGCATATCATTGCCTACCACATGGGCAGCTACAGAAATAACACCTGCTCCACCAATGGCCATTAGTGGGAGTGTTAAACCATCGTCCCCACTATACACTAAGAAATCATCAGCTGGATCAACATTCTCAATAACATCACCCATCTGATCTAAGTTACCGCTCGCTTCCTTAATCCAAGCAATATTAGGAATCTTGCTTAATGCAACAGAAGTTTCATAGGCAACATTGACCCCAGTACGCCCTGGAACATTATAAAGCATAACAGGGAGACTAGTTTGTTTAGCAATGGTTTCAAAGTGAGCATAAATCCCACGTTGATTTGGCTTATTATAGTAAGGAGCTACAAGCATAATGCCGTCTGCTCCATTTTCTTCTGCCTTATGTGTCATCGCGATAGAGTAAGCTGTTTCATTATCCCCAGTACCTGCAATAACTGGTACGCGACCTGCTACTTTCTCTACGGTAAAGCGTACAACTTCAATTTTCTCTTCTGTAGACATAGTTGGGTTTTCAGAAGTCGTACCACAAGCAACAATACAATCAGTACCATTGTCTATTAAATGATTAATAATACGTTCTAGTTCTGGATAATTAATCGTGCCATCATTTTTGAACGGCGTAATCATTGCCGTTCCAATTCGACCTAAATTCATCCTTACACCCCTCTTATAGTAAGTTATCCTCAAGCATTGCTTCTGCAATTTGGATAGAGTTTAATGCGGCGCCTTTTAATAAATTGTCAGAAACGATCCATAGATGGAACCCTTTGCTGTTGTCTAAATCTTGACGGATACGTCCTACAAAAGTAGCGTCTTCCCCTTCTGCATAAATAGGCATTGGGTAAGTTTGTGTTGCAATATCATCTTGTAATACCACACCTGGTGCGTTGCGTAATACTTCGAAAATCTCTTGGATTGACGCGTCTTTCTCTACCTCAATATAAACAGATTCAGAGTGACCTGAAACGACTGGCACACGAACACAAGTAGCAGCTACTTTTAGCTCTGGTGCATGCATGATTTTTTTCGTCTCATTAATCATTTTCATTTCTTCGTATGTAAATCCATTATCTGTGAATTTATCGATTTGTGGAATGACATTACGAGCAATTGGGTAATGACGTTTATCACTACCAGACGGTAAAATATTTGCTTCTACATCTTTACCTGCATCCCAGTTTTCGCTTTGTGCCTTTAATTCTTGGATCGCAGAAATCCCTGCACCTGATACTGCCTGATAAGTTGAAACAATTACTTTTGTTAAACCAAATGCATGACGAATTGGTTCAAGCGCAGCTACCATTTGAATTGTCGAGCAGTTTGGATTCGCAATAATTCCCTTATGCTTCGCTAAGTCGCCTCGATTCACTTCAGGCACGACAAGCGGTACCTCTGGATCCATACGAAAATGGCTCGTATTATCAATAACTACTGCACCACGCTTAGCTGCTTCTGGTGCAAGCACAGCTGATACTGAACCACCAGCTGAGAATAAAGCGACATTGACGCCTTCGAAAGCCTCAGGTGTCGCTTCTTCAATTGTATATGTTTCCCCATTAAATTCGATTGATTTTCCTGCTGAACGAGCAGAAGCTAGAAATTTAATATGTCCAATCGGAAATTTACGTTTAATCAACTGCTCCATCATTTTCGATCCTACTGCACCTGTTGCCCCAACAACCGCAACTGTTAACTGCTTTGTCATCTGTCATCTCTCCTTGAATACATGTTCCATAATGTGTGCTATTGTATCACAAAAATACTGAAAATTGTGTGTAATCTCTTATTTATTTGAAATATTGTATCAACAGCGGTTGTAATTGCTTTTTCTGCGTAATTGCTGCATGAACAGTATCCACCATTTGCTCAAAATCAGCAATTAAAGAATTTGGTTTGGAGTGAGGGGCATCCTGACCAAAGGGAATAAAATATATATTTTTGGCATTTAACAGTTTCATAATATTTATGCCATTTAAGCCTAGTGCATCGTTTGTGGAAATACCTAAAACTACAGGCGAACCATTACGCAAAGTAGCCTTTGCTGCCATTAACACAGGGCTATCTGTTGCCGCATTAGCAAATTTACTTATGCTATTGCCTGTCATGGGGGCTATGACCATTGCATCTAATGGATTGGATGGGCCAAATGGCTCCGCCTCTTTTATAGAAGAAATAACTTTTTCTCCTGTCAAAGCTTCTATTTTGGCAATCCACTCTTCACCTGTACCAAAGCGTGTAGCTGCATGTAAAACGGAATGGGTAATGATTGGAATAACTGTTGCTCCGACATCAATAAAATTTTGGATTTTAGGTACTACATCTTCATACGTACAATGAGAAGCAGTAATACCTAAGCCAATTCGTTTCCCCGTTAACAATTTTCTTCCTCCTCTATTGCCTTGCACAATATTGTAGCAGCATCATGTGCAAAGTATTTCCCAGGCAATGATGGCAATAGTACATACGTTTGTAATTGATCAGAATCTATATCTAAACATCCTGGCTCTGAAGCCAAGTCATATAAAACAGTTGGAACATGCTCTATAAAAGACTCTGTAATCCATTTAGCAGGAATTGTATTAATAAAAATGCCATCTGTAATAGACCATTGGCGATCATCTAAATTCGTGGCTTTATAACCATAAGCTTTTGCTTCACTCACTTGTACAACTGAACGTGCAACAATATGAACATTTGCACCCATCTTAACTAGTAAAGAGGCGAGCATTTTTGCGATGCGACCAAAACCTGCGATTGTGAAATTTTGTCCGTAAATACATTTTTGCTCGAGTCCGTAAAACGTGGCGATAAATCCCTCCGCTGTTAATCGAGCATTTTGCCAAATAAATGATTCTTGTTGTAAATAGCAAATAGATTCATTTTTCTCTAGTAATTGCTTCCAATGCATTGTTAATCGACCTGTATAAAATTTCACTTGTGATATACCATAGAGCTGCTCAACTTCTATTTTTAATGGAAGAATAGGTAATACGATTTTATTAGGCTGGAATTCTAAAACAAGTTTATTTAACTCTTCGTTCCATACAGTTGTTCTTTTATAAAATACTGTTCTCGATGGACTTCTTAGCATTGTAGCTAGTTCCTTTAATCGGGAGTCCTCACCGATAACAAGCCATTTTTCGTTTTCCAAAAGCTCACCTCACTGTAAATATTCTGACTGTACTGTAGATGTCTTATTAAATAAAATACGATCTTCACCAATTAAAATAATTTCGTGCCAAGGTATCATTTCACTAACTTTCATTTTCTTTTTTTGGAATGGTAGTTTATCTTTCACAATTTCAAAACCATGTATTTTCCCTGTTTGCACATCTAATAGGCATTCTGTATGTGCCAGGATGCCAAAATGTACGCCACCCTCAATTTGAATTAACTCCTTATCCACCATCTCAGATAGTAGCATGCCTCATCTCCCTCCTTGAGCCGTTACCTCAATATATGCGGACTTTTTGCAAATCGTGACCCCTACCTAAAGTACGAATATGTTGCATTTTTATCGCTTTCTGTATATAGTGTGTATATACAGTTATAAGAGGTGATGATTTGTGCATATCCATTTAAGTAATGCGAGTGAAAAACCTATTTATGAGCAAATCACCATACAGCTCAAAGAGGCTATTTTAGCTAATAAATTACAGGCTGGTGATGCACTACCGTCTATCCGCGCTTTAGCAAAGGATTTAAAAATAAGTGTGATGACCACTAAACGTGCCTATGCTGATTTAGAGCGAGATGGTTTCATTGAAACAGTCGCTGGTAAAGGGAGCTTTGTCACAGAACGAAATCAAGACTTTCTACGTGAGGAGCTATTACGGCAAGTAGAGGGGCATTTGCAAAAGGCAGCAAAAATAGCGAAAACCGCTGGACTTTCTGGTGAAGAATTACAAGAACTACTATCTTTAATGTTAGAGGAGGATAAGTAATATGAATGCCATTGAAATTCATGATCTACATAAGGGCTTTGAAGGCTTTTTTCTTAAAGATATAAGTTTTTCCGTCCCTCAAGGCACGGTAATGGGTTTTGTTGGAGAAAACGGGGCTGGCAAAACAACAACGATAAAATGCATGCTGAATTTAATAAAAAAAGAATATGGCGAAATTTTGCTATTTGGCAAAGATCATGTCGAACACGAACTATCGATAAAAAACGACATCGGCGTTGTATTTGACGATTTACATGTACCAGAAACGCTAAATGCGACGCAACTCGACAAAATCATGAGAAAAGTATTTCAAACATGGGATTCAGACTATTATTTTGAAAGATTAGCTCAATTTAAGGTGCCAAAGAGGAAGAAGATAAAGGAACTATCACGAGGAATGAGGATGAAGCTATCAATTGCCTTAGCATTGGCACATCATCCAAAATTATTGATTTTAGATGAGCCAACAAGTGGATTAGACCCTATTATTCGGGATGAAATTCTGGATTTATTTTTAGCATTTATGCAGGATGAAACGCACAGCATTTTATTTTCATCGCATATTACAAGCGATTTAGAAAAAATTGCTGACTATATTACGTTAATTCATAATGGTGAGATTTTATTGAGCGAGAGTAAAGATGCTCTATTATATGAATATGGTATTTTCAAAGGTAACAGTGAGGAAGTAAACGACTTGCCAGAGCATGCTATTCTAAGAACCCGTCCTGGTGCGTTTGGAATAGAAGCATTAGTTCTGAAAAATGAAGTAAATGAGGCTTTCAGACTTGAAAGGCCTTCTATAGAAGATATCATGCTATTTTTCGTGAAAGGTAGTGTTTAAATATGGTAGGACTTATCCTAAAAGATTTAATGACCATTCAACGACAAATGAAAGCACAAGCATTTGTTCTTATATTTCTTCTTGTGATGGCGATTTTTATGCAGCAAAGCGCAATGCTTCTAGCTGTTATTGTTTTTATTGTTACGATACAAGCGATAACTGCGCTTAGCTACGATGAACAAAGTAAGTGGGATAAATACGCTAATACTTTACCAATTTCTAAAGCGGATATCGTTTTTAGTAAATATATACTCAGTGTGATGTTAATGATTTTCGGACTTGTTATGGCATTACCTATCCTATTTTTTATCAATTTTTTTACCAATAACGACATCACTTCAGAATTTTTCCTAACGTTTAATTTGATCATAACATCGGCGCTCTGTTTATTAGCCGTATTACTACCTATCTATATTAAATTTGGCTCTATTAAAGGAAGAATAGTCCTCATTGCGTTTTGTTTTATCCCTGGCTTCTTAACGGGGATGTTTAAAGAATATATCCCTGATATGACTCAAACGTTTCTATATTTAAAGCAATATGTCTATTTAGCACCTTTGGGCGGGCTAATACTGCTCTGCCTCTCCTCTCTAGTTTCTACTGCTATTTATAAAAGAAAAGAGTTTTAGGAGGGATCTCATGCGAGCACTGTTGTTACAAAGAATTGTCGTACAAAAATGGACTATTCTTTTTACAATGACGATATGTTTATTTCTTCATTTTGTACATTTACCTTTTGTAGATAGTCCTTCTATCGGATTATTTGTTGTCGTTATTTCAGCCAACATCGTAGATAATTTATATAGAGGCGACCGTCAAGTAAAGTGGACAATGTATGTCAATACGCTACCTCTATCAAAGAAAACACAATTGCAATCCGATTTTTTATTTTGCTATGGCCTTATTGCATTGCTCTTTATTATCCTTGCGCCTATGTATTTCTCACAACCTGATGCATCTGAAAATTTTATCGAGCATCTTGCTATGTACTTTGCTTATATAAGTAGCGCCTCTTTCCTCATCTGTAGTCAATTTTATATTCAGCATCTTGATGAAACAGAGAGAATGCGAACGGTTAGAATGCTTACAGCTATTGTGCTTATCATTCTGCTAAATTTTGTTATTCATTATTATTTATCACTAGTAGCTGCAAATTTAATTATCTTATTCATACCAACACTGGTTAGTATCCTCATCACTTTTCTTGTGTTTCACAAATGTCTTTATTTATATTTGGCAAAGGAAATTTGCTAAACATTCATCAAAAAATAGGCTGCCTTATTTGGCAGCCTATTTTTAATCGTGTTGAATAGCAAAACAGTCAATTAAAAGGAAATGGATTTCATTGCAGGCTACTTGCTTTCCTATGAGCATGTGCAGAGCGGCTTCCTTCGCTACCTCTCCATTTAGAGAGGGTGACATGTCTCGCTATCCCCGTGAATCAAGTACCTTCCTCGCCAGTTCATAAAGTGTTACCTTTTGGGTAAAGGTTTTCACTACTCATTTTATGGAGGGCTGTTGTCACTTATCCACATTGAAAATAAATGCCAATCTCCTATCTAATAATAGCTTGAACAAATGCTATCTTATTAAAATATCTTTATTCGCTAGGACCTATGATTGAGATAGCTGGCTCTGCTTTTAAAATTTTAGCAATCAGCCGATCCACTGACTCCATCGATACGGCATCTATCGATTTAAGAACCTCGTCTACTGTTCGATGCTTGCGATGGACAAGTTCACTTGTTCCATTTCGATTCATACGAGCTCCCGTCCCTTCTAATCCAAGGACAAAGCTTCCTTTAAGCTGCTCTTTCGCATTATCAAGCTCCTCCTCTGTCACACCACCCGCTACAATATCTAATAAAGTGGCATCAATCGTGTGCTGAAGCTGTGCTAATTGCTGTCGACTAGTACTACCATAAATCGTAAAAGCACCTACATCTGCATAACACGATTGATAGGAGAAAATAGAATAGGCTAGCCCACGTTCTTCTCGTACTTCCTGAAACAATCGAGAACTCATATTGCCTCCAATTATATTGTTAAGCGCAATAAAGCTATACATATCTGGATCTTTTACACCAATTGCTGGATAGGAAATCGCGACATGTGCCTGCTCTGTATCGCGTATTTTTGTAATTTCCCCTGGATAAAATGAAGGATTTGTCAGGACAGGCGCAATAGCATGCGGTGAAGGTTGATAGTGACCAAATAAATCTTCAATCGTTTGCATAAGCTGAGATGAAATATTACCTGCAATAGAAATAACAACGGACTCTGGCCCATAATGTTTATCCATATATTTTCGTATAGCATCTGCTGTAAATGTCTTTAATGTAGCAGCCGTACCTAGTATTGGACGACCGAGTGCATCATTCGGATACATGACACCCCACAGCTTCTCATGAACGTCATCATCAGGAGCATCTTCGCTCATTAAAATTTCTTCTAATACTACTTGTCGCTCTTTTTCTAATTCTTCTTCCGCAAAGGTAGAATTGAAAAACATATCTGCTAGTATTGTGACCGCAAGCTCCGCATGATGATCTAAAACTTTAGCATAGTAACATGTATTTTCTTTCGATGTGAAGGCATTTAGCTCTCCTCCGATTCGATCAAATTCTTCAGCAATTTGACGAGCTGAACGAGTTGTTGTGCCTTTAAACAACATATGCTCAATAAAATGTGTGATACCATTCTCTTCAGGTAGCTCATAGCGAGAGCCAGCATTCACAAAGATACCTAATGCCACTGATCTTACATGATCAATTTGCTCTGATACAATTCGAACACCATTCTGACATGTATGTACTTGAACCAAACTATCTCCCCCAATTATAAAAATCCTCTACTTTTCTTCTTGCTACTATCGAAAAAGGCTGCGCAATTTACGCAGCCTTTTAATCAATATTATTTTTCTTGTTCAGCGCGCTCTTTTTCCTCTTGAATTACTACTTTGCGAGATAAATTCACACGACCTTGCTTGTCGATTTCAATCACTTTCACAAGTAATTGATCGCCAAGTTTTAAGACGTCCTCCACTTGCTTTGTTCGTTCCTCTTGAATTTCAGAAATGTGAAGCAAGCCATCTTTCCCTGGGAAGATTTCGCAAAAGGCGCCGAATTTTTCAATACGTTTCACTGTTGATAAGTAGTATTCCCCTACTTTTGCTTCACGTACGATATCTTCAATAATTTGTTTTGCACGTGCATTCATTGCTTCATCAGCAGAAGAAATATAGATTGTACCATCTTGCTCTGTATCAATCTTAACGCCCGTTTCTTCAATAATTTTATTAATTTGTTTACCACCTGGTCCAATTACATCACGAATTTTATCAGGATTAATTTTTACAATAACAATTTTTGGTGCAAACGCAGATAATTGTTTACGTGGCTCTGGCAGTGTAGCAAGCATTGATTCAAGAATATGCATACGTCCAACTTTTGCTTGTGTCAGTGCTTCTTCTAAAATATTGCGAGATAAACCATCAATTTTAATGTCCATTTGTAGAGCTGTTACACCTTTAGCTGTACCAGCCACTTTAAAGTCCATATCGCCTAAATGGTCTTCCATTCCTTGAATATCCGTTAAAATAGAATAATGTTCACCTTTTTTAATAAGGCCCATTGCAATACCTGCAACTGGTGCTTTTAATGGGACACCTGCATCCATCATGGCTAATGTAGACGCACAAATAGAAGCTTGAGAAGTTGATCCGTTTGATTCAAGTACTTCTGATACACAACGAATTGTATAAGGGAAGACCGACTCATCAGGAATGACTGCTTCAAGTGCACGCTCACCTAACGCACCATGACCAATTTCACGACGACCTGGCCCACGGATTGGACCCGTTTCCCCTACAGAAAATTGTGGGAAGTTATAATGGTGCATAAAGCGTTTTGACTCTTCCACACCCAAACCGTCAATAATTTGTACATCACCAAGCGCACCTAATGTACAAATAGAAAGTGCTTGTGTTTGTCCACGTGTAAACAGACCTGAACCATGTGTACGTTGTAATAAGCCTGTTTCAGAAGAAAGTGGTCGGATTTCGTCGAGCTTACGACCATCTGGACGAATCTTATCTTCCGTGATTTGACGGCGTACTTCTTCTTTTACCATCTTGTCAAGAATTGTGTACACTTGTTTCATTGTTTCGTCATCTGCTTCTTGCTCTTCATAGGAAGCGATAACTCGCTCTTTAACAGCTTGAATTGCCTCATCACGAGCATGTTTCTCTGCCGTTTGAATTGCGTCATGCATATCAGTCTCACAAGCTGCTTTTATATCGGCTTGAATTGCTTCGTCAATTTCAAATAGTGTCACTGGTAACTTTTCTTTACCAACCTCTGCCACAATTTGCTCTTGGAAAGCAATGATTTTTTTGATTTCTTCATGACCGAACATAATCGCTTCTAACATGATTTCCTCTGGTACTTCAAGTGCTCCCGCTTCAACCATATTGATAGCATCTTTGTTCCCTGCTACAGACAAATGAATTGTTGAGCGATTCGATTGCTCTACTGTCGGGTTTACAATGAATTCTCCATCAATATAACCAACTTGTACACCTGCTATTGGCCCATCAAATGGAATATCAGAGATCGCTAATGCTAATGATGAACCAACCATTGCTGCCATTTCAGATGTACAGTCAGGATCATTTGACATAACCATAGAAATAACTTGTACTTCATTACGGAAACCATCCGGGAACATCGGACGAATCGGACGGTCGATTAAACGGCTTGCTAAAATCGCCTTTTCAGATGGACGTCCTTCACGCTTAATAAAGCCGCCAGGAATTTTACCTGCAGCATATAGACGCTCTTCATAGTTTACTGTTAATGGGAAGAAATCAAGTGGTTTAGGTGATTTTGACATTGTTGCTGTAGCAAGTACAGAAGTATCGCCATAGCGTACTAATGCGGCTCCGTTTGCTTGTTTTGCTAACTGTCCTACTTCAATTACAAGTGGACGGCCAGCCCATTCATAGGAATAGACTTTCTTTTCGTTCATTCAATGAACCCCTCTCTATTATAAAAACACTTACTTCGTCTGTATGTACTAATAGTAAGTGTACCAAAAATGCTTGTTCTATGCTAAATAATATTTCATGAAATAATCATACATTTAAATTCAGTTATTGCCAATTTATTTAAGATTTATTTCATTATTTTATTGAAAAAGCATTTTTGGTATATGGTTTTTTCTATATTGATTCCTTCTTGACGAAAAGTAATGTATGTAAATGGAAATAACTGCTTCGCTAACATTAGTTTTTCAAATACAAGTTTAAACAATAGACTTATTATAACATGGAGCTTATCATACAACATCCTATAAGGTAAAAGAAAGTTGGATCATCTAGGAAAGTTAGTAAGTCAGGCAAATAATAGTCGGGATTTACATAGTGTTGAAAAGTAAAACCATCAATAGAATTTTTGTGAAAGTTGCGTAAGTGAGTAAAACTGGATCATCGGACGCCCAGTGAAACGGAAGTCACCCCCTCACCTTGCAAAAAGGGCTTTTCTGCTAGTGACATTTCTTTTTTCAACAACTTAAATACCCCACCCATATAATGGGCGGGGTATATTCAGACTAATGAGTAGTCTCCTAATATAAGATATGTAAAAAGTTTATTATGTAATTTTAACAGGTTGAACAACTTCTTTTTTCTTATTTCTCGCCATCTTTTCACCTATGATTGGCATAATGAAGCGGTCAAGCCCGAATTTCCCAGCATTATAACCAGCAACGGCTATAAAGATTGCAAGTAAAATATCCCAAGGATTGCTAGATATAGTACCTGCCATTAGGAAGGCAAAATTCATGACCATACCAAAAAATGCAGCATATGTCGTTAAGCATCCCAGAATTAATCCTAGCCCTACTAAAAATTCTCCCCAAGGCACAAGAATATTAATTAGCTCAGCATTTGGCAAAGCAAATGATTCAATAAACTTTACATACAGTGGGTAGGCGAGCTCTTCTCCACTTGTCACTGGATTTGCAATAGCATTGGCTAAAAAGCCAGATGCATCAAAGCCATTAAACAATTTTCCCCAACCTGCTGTAAGCCAATGCCAGCCTAAATAAACACGAATAACTGTTAAAATACCTGCAACAATATTATTCTCTCTTAATAATTGGTTAAACATCCTACTCACCCTTCTAAATGATTTAGTTTACATTTCACCAACTATTAACATAGAAAGTTTTCTAACCCATAGCCATCGTTTACTAGTATTCAATGATAGCATTTAGATTGTATGATTGACGCTTATGTACCAATTTTGAGCCTCTATCCTATAATTTGCTGGATTGTATTTCATGAAATATAATAGCAATCTAGCCTTCAATTTATCTACTTCAATTACACTTGCAAATGATGATCACAATGACTATAAATGGGCTGTGAAATGTGATTAGAATATATCACCCTTTTATCAAGTATCAAATCATTTTTATCTATCGTTCATCGTAGTGTAAAAAAGTTATGGCTTATTGTTGAACAAAATTAACAAGATTATCTCAAAAAAAGACTGTAGACAAACATCAGTTTGTCTACAGTCTAATATAGGATTACTTTTGCTATTAATTAGCGACGTAAGCCTAAACGGTTGATTAATTCACGGTAACGTTGTACGTCTGTTTCACGAAGGTATTTTAATAAGTGACGACGACGACCTACCATTTTAAGAAGACCACGCTCAGAGTGGAAATCTTTTTTGTGAGTACGTAAGTGAGTATTTAGAGCATTGATTTCCTCTGTTAATACTGCAACTTGTACTTCTGGTGAACCAGTGTCACTTTCGTGAGTACGGTACTCAGCGATAATTTCGTTTTTACGTTCTTTTGTAATAGCCATTTGTATGGACCTCCTAAATTATAATTAATCCCCATTAGCACAGTAAACGTTGGAGTCATCGATATACCGAGCTAAGGTTAAGCATTTATGCACTTATGAATATTACCATAAATCACATAGTCAAGCAAGTAAAACGTCGACTTGGCTAATGTGACTACAGTAATGAAGTACTTCTTATAGCTGGTTAAAGTAACGTATTGCTTCTTGTTTATCCTTTTCAATTTGTGTTTTCAAGGCCTCAATACCATCGAATTTCCGTTCACTTCGTATACGTTTATACCATGCCACATGTACTTCTTCACCGTAGATATTTTTATCAAAGTTTAAAATATGGACTTCAATCGATAATTGCTTATCATTTGGATCTTTGAAAGTTGGCTTATAGCCCACGTTGCAAACACCATCATACCAGTTATTTTGTACAAGCAGACGAACAGCATAAACACCACTAGCTGGAATAAACGTTCCTTCTAATGCTTGGACATTTGCAGTAGGGAAACCAATAGTACGACCACGTTTATCACCATGGACAACAATCCCATTGATTTCAAACGGTCTCCCTAATAAAACTGTTGCTTCTTCCATATCGCCTTCTTGTAATAGCTTGCGTATACGGGTAGAGCTGATTTTCTCAACATCATCTGTTTTCTTCTCAACAATTGTAACGCCATAATCACCATTACTTAATAAACGCATATCTTCCATTGTTCCCTTACCAAATGCTCCAAACGAATAATCGAAGCCAGCTGTCACATGCTGAATATTTAATCCACGGATAAATGTATCAATAAATGCCGCTGGTGAAAGTTTGGCAAAATCTGAAGTGAAGTGGACAACGAATACCGTATCCACACCCTGTTCTTCAAACAGCTGTAATTTCTGTTGTAAGAGTGTAATATAAAAAACCTTTTCGTTACGTCCACCAAGGACTAATGAAGGATGTGGATCGAATGTCATCACTGCAGTTGGAATTTGTCGCTTGTTGCCCTCTTCCTTAGCTGCCTTGATAACTGCTTGATGCCCTCTATGTACACCATCGAAAAAGCCAAGAGCTAATGAATACGGCTGCATGCTTTCTCGTTGCTGTAATTGATGTGGGTATTTTAAATGAATGACCTCCATTGAAAAATCCTCCTACTCTATCGTCGGAAACATCTTATGTGGCTTCATCAAACCATCCTTTGTTGGGTGAGCTTGATAAACCGCAACTGCCTTTCCATTGATTCCATACACAATTTTATCATGACTATTTAATAATGCATCTGCTGGAAGCACTTGTCCATTGAAAATTTCTTTTTCATTGGCATTCGTAATCTCAATATATGGATAGTCTGCTAATGCATACTCGACAGGTAAAATGCAGGAAGCTACTTGCTCAGTCTCCATTAGCTCAGCAACCTGTGCTAACGTAAAACAATTATCCTGTGTAAAAGTACCAGAAGCAGTACGTACAAGCTCCTTCATATGTGCTGGATAGCCAAGAGCCTCACCAATTTGCACAGCTAGTGTTCGAATATATGTCCCTTTACTACAAGCGATACGTACTGGAAATGTGATTTCTTGTCCCTCATAATGTGCTAGCTCATCAAGTAGCTCTAAATTATAAATTGTTACTTGGCGAGTTGGTCTTTCAACACTTTCACCTTTTCGCGCATATTCATAGAGGCGCTTCCCATTAACTTTTACTGCTGAAAACATGGGTGGTGTTTGTTCAATAACTCCAGTCAATGAAGCTAAAACCTCTAACAACTGCTCACGAGAAAATTTTTTTATCGTAAGATCTTCTTCAACGGTTTCACCTTCTGCATCCTCGGTTGTCGTGGTACGACCGATTGAAATGATCGCTTCATAGGTTTTCCCTGCGTCAGTTAAATATTCTGCTATTCGAGTTGCTTGGCCAATACAAATTGGTAGTACGCCCTCAACACCTGGATCCAGTGTACCTGTATGCCCAACTTTTTTTGTCCGCAAAATTTTGCGTAATTTAAAGACACAATCATGGCTTGTCATGCCTCTTTCTTTCCAAAGCGGTAAAATACCGTTCATATAGCTCCTCCCAAACTGCTTACTCTATCATTTATTTATTCATTGGCAATATAACTTTTTCCATGAAGCTAAAAAGTCTGCCTGCATAAACATGCATGTGGCAGACTTTTTTAGCTTATTCTTTGTGTAAATCTCTTAACAATGAATCAATACGGTTCCCATATTCAATCGATGAATCAAATTCAAAGATTAATTCTGGTGTACGTCGTAAACGAATGCGTGATCCGATTTCAGAGCGAATGAAGCCCGAAGCTTTTACTAAAGCTTTAAGCGTTTCCTCTCGTTCACGTTCGTTGCCTAAAGATGTAATATAGATTGTCGCTTGCTGTAAATCACCCGTTACTTCAACACCTGTAACAGTCACAAAACCAACACGCGGATCTTTTATTTTACGGCCAAGAATATCACCAAGCTCCTTTTTCATTTGCTCGGCAACACGGTTTGAACGTAGAGACATAATTTGTCACCTCTATTTCGATGTACAGATAGTTGTGTGTTCCATGCCTTCGTAAGCTAGACAACTATCTACTACTACTTATAAATAATCTCGCCACACATTAAGCTGTTCCCATGACGGATTTGACTCTAAATAGTGGAGCGCGTGATTAATTTCTCGTTCAGCTGCTTCTTTGGACGAAGAAACAGCAACAAGTGCTAATTTCGTACGCTGCCATACATTTTGATGGTCAATTTCCGCAATAGAAACGTTAAATTTCTGCTTTGTGCGGGTAATCATACGCTGTAAGACAGCACGCTTTTCCTTTAACGAATGGGCAGTTTGAATGATAAATTCAACCTCTGCATACACGATCATTAGGCGCGTTTAACCTCTTCCATAATATAGGCTTCAATAATGTCGCCTTCTTTAATATCATTGAAGTTTGTAATCGTAATACCACATTCGTATCCTTTTGCCACTTCTTTTACTTCATCTTTGAAGCGTTTAAGCGTATCTAGCTCACCTTCAAAAATAACGACGTTATCACGGATCACACGTACACCTGAATCACGTGTTACCTTTCCTTCTGTTACATATGAACCAGCAATTGTACCAACTTTTGATACTTTAATTGTTTGACGAACTTCTGCTTGACCAATAATTTTTTCTTCAAATTCAGGATCAAGCATACCTTTCATTGCTTGTTCAATTTCTTCAATTACTTTATAGATAATGCGGTGTAAGCGAATATCTACACCCTCTTCTTCTGCTGCACGTTTTGCGTTAACATCCGGACGTACATTAAATCCAATAACGATGGCATTAGAAGCTGCTGCAAGAGAAATATCAGATTCGGTAATAGCTCCAGCACCTGTATGAATAATTTTCACATTTACGCCTTCCACATCAATTTTCATTAGGGAGGCTGCCATAGCTTCAACAGTACCTTGAACGTCAGCTTTCACAATTAAGTTGAGCTCTTTCATTTCGCCTTGGCTCATTTGTTCAAATAAGTTATCAAGCGTTACACGTTGTTTTTCTGAACGTTGTGCTTGAATCGCTGACATTGCTCTTGTTTCTCCAACTTGACGTGCTGTTTTCTCGTCTTCAAAGACAACGAAACGGTCACCTGCTTGAGGTACATCATTTAAACCTGTAATTTCAACTGGAGTTGATGGGCCAGCTTCTTTTACTCGACGACCTTTGTCATTTACCATCGCACGTACACGACCATACGTATGACCTACAACGATTGGGTCACCTACTTTTAATGTTCCATCTTGTACTAAAAGTGTAGCAACAGAGCCACGACCTTTATCAAGCTGAGCTTCGATTACTGTTCCAAGTGCTAAACGTTCTGGATTTGCTTTAAGCTCGCCTACTTCAGCTACAAGTAAAATCATCTCTAACAATGTATCAATGCCTTCACCTTTTAACGCTGAAATTGGAACGAAAATTGTATCTCCACCCCATGCTTCAGGAACTAAGCCATGTTCTGTTAATTCTTGCATCACACGATCTGGATTTGCCGATGGTTTATCCATTTTATTCACAGCCACAATTATTGGTACTTCAGCAGCCTTGGCATGATTGATCGCTTCTACTGTTTGTGGCATAACACCATCATCAGCAGCTACAACTAAAATTGTTAAATCCGTTACTTTTGCACCACGCGCACGCATTGTTGTGAAAGCTGCATGTCCTGGTGTATCAAGGAATGTAATTTTCTTGTCGCCTTCTGTAACTTGGTATGCACCAATATGTTGTGTGATACCACCAGCTTCTCCTGCTGTTACTTTTGTATGGCGAATAGAGTCTAATAAAGTTGTTTTACCATGGTCAACGTGACCCATAATTGTTACAACTGGCGGACGTTCTGATAAATCTGCCTCGTTTACTTCTTCTGTTTGCTCGAAGTGTGTTTCTAAATCCGTAATATCTACACGAATTTCTTCTTCCACTTCTACACCGTAGTCTGCGCAAATTAATTCAATTGCATCCTTATCTAATTCTTGGTTAATTGTTGCCATTACGCCAAGCATGAATAATTTTTTAATGATTTCAGATGGCTCACGGTGTAATTTTTTTGCTAATTCTGCAACTGATAATGATTCAACAAAAGTAATTTTTTCTGGAAGTTCCTTTTGTTTCACTGGAATTGATGGTTGATGCGTTTTTGGATGGCGACGTTTGCCTCCATGAATCCCTGGTTTTGGACGTTGGTTGTAACCACCGCCACCTCTACGATTATTATTGTTATTATTATTATTTTGTGTCATATTTCTATTTTGATTACCTTTTGTATTCTTAGATTTTTCGTTAGACGAATTTGAGTTTTGCTGTGCATGTTGCTGATTGTTTACTTTTGGCTTAGAAGTAGCAGATTGCTGCCTTTGTCCTTCTTGCTTTTTCACCGAATGCTGTGGTTTTTGCTGGCCATTTGATTGAGGTTTTTGTGCCATGTTTTGAGTTGATTGTTTTGCTACATTTTTCTCAGGTGTTGCTTTAAATGTTTGATTTAACTTTGCCACAGCGTCTTTTTCCAACATAGACATATGGTTTGTTACACTCACATTTAATTTACTTAGTGCTTCAATAACCTCTTTACTCGTTTTATTCACTTGCTTCGCATATTCATGAACTCTGATTTTGGTCATCTGCTCACCCCCGATTAGTTTTCGTTGAGTAGACTAGACAATTTACTTGCAAAACCTTTATCGGTAATAGCTAAAGCCACACGGGCCTCCTTACCTGTAGCATGTCCTAGATCATATCGATCTCCAATTACATGATACTCAACGTTGTAGTACGTGCACTTATCTTGAATTTTTTTACTAGAGTTTTTAGAAGCATCGTTTGCAAGCAGTACTAGTTTAGCATTGCCATTGCGGACTTCCTTTACTACTAACTCTTCTCCTGAAATCACCTTACGTGCTCTTGCTGCGATTCCAAGCAAATTAAATATTGCTTGATTTATCATAAAATTGACTCCCTACGAATCAGCAAAATAAGTTCCTCGTATATTTCTTCAGGAATTTTCACATCAAGTTGGTGCCCTAATACATTTTTCTTACGCGCGAGGTCAACTGCCTGCTCTGATTTAGAGACATAGGCACCACGCCCAGGCTTTTTCCCGGAGACATCTACACTTACTTCGCCCTCTTTCGAACGAACAACACGTATCATCTCTTTCTTTGGTAGCATTTCTCCAGTTGCTACACATTTACGAAGAGGTACTTTTTTGTTTACAGCCATAAGAATCACCATTCCTCTCTGAAGCTTGTCGTAAGAGGTGGACAAGTCATGCTCTACTTGACGCTCTGACAGTATTCAGTCGGCGTAGGGGGCCCACTGAATACTGTCAGCTAACTTGTCACACGGGCTTTCTTACTTATTCTTCGTCGTCTTGATATAAGTCAACTGCTACATCATCAAAATCACTTTCTTCATCATGAGCAGGGATGAAAGTGCTTGTAGCCGAAGGATAAATACCTAATTCACGAGCATCAGTCTCACTCTTAATATCAATTTTCCAGCCAGTAAGCTTCGCTGCTAGACGAGCATTTTGCCCACGTTTACCGATAGCTAGAGATAATTGATAGTCTGGTACAACGACTGTTGTCGACTTTTCTTCTTCATTCACTTGTACATCTAATACTTTTGATGGGCTTAATGCATTAGCTACAAATACAACTGGGTCTTCAGACCATTCTACGATATCAATTTTTTCACCATTTAGTTCATTGACAATTGTTTGTACACGAGCTCCCTTTGCCCCAACACATGAACCGACTGGATCCACTTCCTCATTATGAGCGAAAACAGAAATTTTAGAGCGATCTCCAGCTTCACGTGCAATTGATTTAATCTCTACAATACCCTCATAAATTTCAGGTACTTCCATCTCAAATAATCGACGTAATAAACCAGGATGTGTACGAGACACAATCACTTGAGGTCCACGAGTTGTACGTTCCACTTTTGTAATATACACTTTAATACGATCATGTGGATGATAAGATTCACCTTGGATTTGTTCATTAACAGGCAATGCAGCTTCTACTTTCCCTAAACCTACATAGATATTACGAGCATCTAAACGTTCAACAACGCCAGTTACGATATCATCTTCACGGTCTACGTACTGCTCATAAATTAAACCTCGTTCCGCTTCACGTACGCGTTGTGTAACTACTTGCTTTGCTGTTTGTGCAGCAATGCGTCCAAAGTTACGTGGTGTTACTTCCTGCTCTACGATATCCTCTAGCTGATAGGCTGGATTAATGACTTTTGCATCTTCTAAAGAAATTTGCAAACGATCATCTTCTACCTCTTCCACAACATCTTTACGTGAAAATACACGAATTGAGCCCTTATCTAAATTTAAGTCTACTCGAACATTTTGTGCTTGGTTAAAGTTGCGTTTGTAAGCTGTAACTAATGCCGCTTCAATGGCTTCGATTAACACATCTCTTGAAATTCCTTTTTGTTCTTCTAGCGCATTCAGCGCATCTAACAAATCACTACTCATTTTGTTTTCACTCCTAAATATGCTTTATGCAGAAAAATCGATGGCAAGTCGTGCCAATGCGATTTTTTCTTGTTCAATTGTTACTGTTATTTTACGTGTTTTAATACGCACTTCCATCACTAATGTATGTTCATCGTATGACGTTAAGTAGCCTTGGAATTCCTTCATGTCCTTGATGGGCTCATAGGTTTTTACATAAATAAACTTGCCAACTGCTTTGACAAAATCCGTATCTTTTTTTAATGGACGTTCCGCTCCAGGCGAAGAAACTTCTAAATAATAGTTTTGTGTAATTGGATCTTTTTCATCCAATAACAAGCTTAGTCGTTCACTCACTTGAGCACATTGATCTATGTCAATTCCACCCTCAGGTGTATCAACATAGACACGTAAAAACCAGTTTCGTCCTTCTTTTACGAACTCAATATCCACTAGCTCAAGATTTAACTCATCCACAATTGGTTTAGCGAGCTCTTCAATTAAAGATGGTACTTTGCTCATTATTTCCTCCTGTATTTATCAAATTCTAGCGTATGAATTGTTCATCACTATCAGGTTAACGCAGTAATGAACCATAATAAAACAGAAATTCCACCAGTTGCTTTGGTGAAATTTTACGGTCTTACCTGCTGTTAGTCAAAATTTGTTTTGCTACGGTTAAACAACAGAAAAGAGCGGGTATGCCCCACTCTTTTGCTGGAAAAATATCAACAAATTATTACCATTAGAATAGCACAGTTCTCGACACAATGCAAATTTCCTTCATTATAGATAACCATATTGTGTCAGGAATTTGAATTTACATTGTGACCTTTCCATGCAAAACAATTGTAATACTAGAATAGCGATAACTGATTAGCATCAGGCATGCCTTCTAAACAACCAAGCTGGTCCATGTATTCGATAAGCGTTTTGGAAACACGACCACGTTGCTGTAAATCTTCCTTGGATAAAAACTCTCCCTCTTCACGAGCAGCTACGATCGTTTTCGCCACGTTGGTTCCAAGACCCGGAATTGCATCGAACGGAGGGATTAGTGAATTGCCATCAATGACAAACTCACTAGCTTGGGAACGATATAGGTCAACCTTTTGGAAACTCATACCTCGCTCACACATTTCCAATGCAAGCTCCAGCACCGTTAATAAGTTTTTCTCTTTAGTGGATGCATCTAAGCCTTTCATATTGATTTCATCAATCCGTGCTCGAATCATTTGCGATCCTTGCACCATTGCAATTAAATCAAAATCATCTGCTCGAACTGTGAAATACGCTGCATAATAAAGGATTGGAAAATGTACCTTGAACCAGGCAATTCGTACTGCCATTAGCACGTATGCTGCGGCATGGGCTTTCGGGAACATGTATTTTATCTTTTTACAAGATTCAATATACCAACCTGGTACTTTATTGGCGAGCATCTCGGCTTCAAATTCTTCTGATAATCCCTTCCCTTTACGAACAGATTCCATAATTTTGAAGGCTAGTGACGGCTCTAGACCTTGATAAATTAAATACACCATAATGTCATCACGACAACCAATTACTTCTTTTAGCACACATGTACCGTTTTGAATTAATTCTTGTGCATTCCCTAGCCATACGTCTGTTCCATGGGAAAGTCCAGAAATTTGTACAAGCTCCGAGAATGTCGAAGGCTTCGTATCTTCTAGCATTTGACGTACAAAACGCGTACCGAATTCTGGTATACCTAGTGTCCCTGTCTTACAGCCAATTTGCTTTTCTGTAACACCTAAAGATTCAGGAGAACTAAAAATTTTCATGACGACAGGATCATCGGTCGGAATTGTTTTAGGATCGATTCCCGATAAATCCTGTAACATTCTGATCACCGTTGGATCATCGTGTCCAAGTATATCTAGCTTTAAAATATTGTCATGAATAGAGTGGAAATCAAAATGGGTTGTACGCCATTCTGCATCCTGCGCATCTGCAGGGAATTGCACTGGAGAAAAATCATAAATGTCCATATAATCTGGAACAACAATAATTCCTCCAGGGTGTTGCCCAGTTGTACGTTTTACTCCTGTACAGCCTTGAACTAAACGATCAACTTCTGCTCCACGAAAATGTAAATTATGGTCATTTGCATAGCCTTTCACATAGCCATATGCTGTTTTCTCCGCAACTGTACCGATTGTTCCAGCACGGAATACATAATCCTCACCAAATAGCACCTTTGTATAGTTGTGCGCTTGAGGCTGATATTCACCCGAAAAATTTAAATCGATATCTGGTACCTTATCACCTTTGAATCCAAGGAAGGTTTCAAATGGTATGTCTTGTCCATCTTTTTTATAAGGTGTTCCACATTCCGTACAGTCTTTATTTGGTAAATCGAAGCCTGAGCTGACAGATCCATCATCGAAAAACTCGGAATGTTTACAACTAGGACAAATATAGTGAGGCGGTAATGGGTTAACCTCTGTGATTTCCATAAAAGTGGCTACTAATGAGGAACCCACCGAACCACGTGACCCTACTAAATAGCCATCAGCTAATGATTTTTTCACTAGCTTGGCAGAAATTAAATAAATAACACCAAAACCGTGTCCCAAAATCGATTTTAACTCTTTTTCAATTCGAGCTTTCACAATTTCCGGTAACTCCTCACCATAAATACGATGGGCCATTTCATAAGTTAAATTGGTTACTTCATCATCAGAGCCCTCAATTTTTGGTGTATATAGGTCATCCTTAATCGGTTTAACGTCCCCAATACTTGCTGCTACTTTTTGAGCATTCGTCACAACCACTTCTTTTGCAAGATCCGGTCCTAAAAAATCAAATTCTTTCAGCATTTCATCAGTTGTTCTAAAATGGACTTCTGGTAGCTTAGAACGATTTAAAATATTTGCTCCACCTTGTGAACCAATAAGTATTTGCCTAAACATCCCATCTGTCGGATCTAAATAATGAACATTTCCAGTTGCAACAACAGGTTTATCTAGCTTCTTCCCGAGTTTAACAAGTTTACGGATAATATCTTCTAATGTCCATTCATCACGTACAACATTGCGTTCGATTAATGGTGCATATACAGCCTTCGGTTGCACCTCAATATAATCATAAAAACGAGCGACTTTCTCTGCTTCCTCTGGAGACTTATTCATCATTGTTTCGAATACTTCACCATTACTGCAACCTGATCCAACTAATAAACCCTCACGATATTGTTCAAGCACAGCACGTGTCACCCGAGGAACACGATAGAATGTTTTTGTATGAGAGTGGGAGACGATTTTAAATAAGTTTTTTAAGCCTGCATTATCAACTGCTAAAATTGTACAATGCATAGGTCTACCTTTTTTATAGGCATCCCCACCACCAATATGCTTATTGAAGTCATCATGGTATTTAATAGCTAGCTCATCAGCATCCTTTAATAGCTGCAGGAGTAGAAATCCTGTCGCCTCTGTATCATAAATTGCTCGGTGATGCTGTGTTAATTCAATATTGAATTTTTTACACAGTGTATTCAAGCGATGGTTTTTCATTGTAGGATAAAGCAATCTTGCTAGCTCTAATGTATCAATGACAGGATGGACTGTGTATTCAAGACCAAATTTTTTATAGCCTGTATATAGGAAGCCAATATCAAATGATGCGTTATGAGCGACAACGATTGCATCTCCAATAAAGGCATGAAATTCTTTAATGACCTGCTCTACCTCTGGTGCATTTCGAACCATATCATCCGTAATACCTGTTAATTCAATGGTAGTAGCCGAAAGTGGATGATGTGGATTTGCAAAACTTTCATATTTATCAATAACTTGTCCATCTTTAATTTTAACTGCAGCCAATTCAATAATGGTATCATATGCAGTTGATAGCCCTGTCGTTTCTACGTCAAAAACAACATACGTTGTGTCTGCCAATAAACGATGCTCTGGAGCATAGGCAATTGGTACACCATCATCAACTAAATTTGCTTCCAGACCATAAATAATCTTAATGCCATGTTTTTTGCCCGCTGCATATGCTTCAGGGAAAGATTGCACCACCGCATGATCTGTAATAGCTATTGCTGGATGCCCCCACTTTGCAGCTTGAGCAACAAGCCGATCAACAGGTGTAACAGCGTCCATTTGGCTCATTGGTGTATGCAAATGTAACTCAACACGCTTTTCACCCTCTGGTGCTAAATCTTGTCGTGTTTCTTTTTTGATTTCATTAATATCATTCGCCATAACGATTAAATCACGAATAAACGTATCAGTTTGCACAGAGCCTCGAACTTTAACCCACATGCCCTTTTTCAGATGTTGCATTAATTCAGCATCATCATTGTCACGAGAAAACATTTTAACAATGATGGAATCTGTATAGTCGGTAATTTTGATTTGTAATAAGGAGCGTCCACTTTTTAATTCTTTTATTTCCGTATCAAAGACAAATCCTTCAATAATAACACGGCGTTCTTCTTCAACAATCCGTTTAATTTCCATGATTTCATCATCTTTAATATGCATCCCAAGTTGGAATGGACGGTCGCCAAGGTTGGCCAGTGCCGGATTGTCTTTCTTCTCTTGCTCACGCTTTTGGAAATCTTGCATCGCTTGCTGTGCCAGAGCCACTTCTTCCAGACGTTTCTGCTCCATAAATGCTTCCTGTGCCGCTATCATTTCTTCCGTTTCTTCTTGTAGCACAAAGTCGATTGCCATACGAGGGAAACCAAATTGACCATAGCTTTCTGCTAGTTTGTCCGCATACTTCGTTTTGAGCATCATAAATTCCATTTCCTGCATACAGGATAAAGTCATTTTTTGGCCGTTCCATGTTGGTATTTGAGTGATGAGACAATTTTTAAGCGTTGGAGCCATCTCATCAATTTGTTCCACAACATTTAGCCAGTACGCTTGCACCAGTTCCTCTGTGACATTTTTTTCTAATGTTTCAAATGTCGTATTAACTTGTGCTATCGTTGAAAATTTCTCTGTCAAATGCGTACGGAAAAGCTGATATAACGGAAACGGTAATATATCCTTTAACTTAATTGTGAAATGCCAAAGTCTATCCTTTTTATGAACTGTCAGGCGTGATAGTTCACCTTCCTCAAAAAATGACATATATACATCATCTGTTAACTCTAGTTGTTGCAAGAGCATTCGAAGTCTCATTCTTGCCTCTTGTTGCTGTTCCAATCTAATGACACCTACTTTCAGAAAGAGGCAATTTCTTTAGCCTCATGTTCTAATTCGTCTCAAACGCATGATGAATTCAAGAAAAAAATTCGCTCCCACACTGCGGGCGCTCTTCAAGTTTAACAGATATTTTACCATCTGTTGTTGCTTGGCTCACTGTCCCGCAGAAGTGTCGCGAATTATTTATATCTATCTTATCAAAATTATACGAAAGCCTCTATTAAAAGCATCAAATTCTAATTATCACCAATTTTTAGCTCGTCATTAATTTTTACGGAAAAATTCATTCAGACGATCAATTACTTCTTCTTTTTTCCATTCAAATGTTTCACCCGTTTGACGGAATTTCACTTCTACAATACCTTCTGTTGCTTTTTTACCAACAGTTACTCGAACAGGTAAGCCAATTAAATCAGCATCAGCGAATTTTACACCCGCTCGTTCAGGACGATCATCTAGTAACACATCATAACGGTATGATTTTAATAAGCCATAAAGCTCCTCCGCTAATGTCACTTGTGCCTCATCTTTTGTGTTTACTGGCACAACATGAATATCATATGGCGCTAATTGTGTTGGCCATGTAAAGCCATTGTCATCTTGGAAGTGCTCCGCTACAGCAGCTAGAATACGAGAAACACCAATACCATAGCACCCCATAATAAATGGTTGAGCCTTACCTTGCTCATCTAAGAAAGTACCATTCATTTTAGCAGAGTATGTAGTACCTAATTTGAAAATATGACCAACCTCGATACCTTCTGCAAACTTAATGTTACCTTGTCCATCAGGAGAAGGATCTCCCTCTTGAATAAAACGAATATCTAAATAGTCGTTAACTGCAAAATCACGCTCAGGGTTAACATTGACTAAATGGAATCCATCTTCGTTGGCACCTGCAATACCATTACGGATAGATTTAATAGCATGGTCTGCTACTACTTTTACGTCTACCGGTAATTTCACTGGACCAATTGAGCCAACGCCACAACCTAATAATTCTTGAATCGCTGCTTCACTTGCAAGTTCCACAGATCCTGCATCAAGTGCATTTTTCAATTTGATATCATTAATTTCATGATCCCCACGTGAAAGCACTACTACAAGCTCTCCATCTACATCAAAAACTAGAGATTTGATGACATTAGCAGGTTCTACTTTTAAGAATGCTGAAACATCTTCAATTGTTTTTTGCTCTGGAGTTGCTACTTTTTCTACATCTTTTAAAGCTTCATCAGATGGTTGATAGTCAACAATTACTTCAGCCATTTCGATATTTGCTGCATAATCAGAAGTATCTGAGTACGCAATTGTATCTTCCCCAATTTCAGAAAGGACCATAAATTCATGTGTTCCTTTACCGCCAATCGAACCTGCATCTGCAATAACAGCACGGTAGTTTAAGCCGAGACGGGAGAAAATATTAGAATAAGCACGATACATATCTTCATATGTTTCATCTAAACTTTCACGTGACGCATGGAAAGAATAAGCATCTTTCATGATAAATTCTCTTCCTCGTAGTAAGCCAAAGCGAGGACGTTTTTCATCACGGAATTTGGTTTGAATTTGATACAATGTTAGCGGTAATTTTTTATATGATTTAATTTCATCACGGACTAAAGTTGTAATGACTTCTTCATGTGTTGGCCCTAATGCAAAATCACGGTCATGTCGGTCTTTTAAGCGCATTAATTCAGGTCCGTATTTTTCCCAGCGACCTGATTCCTGCCATAGCTCAGCAGATTGTAGAGATGGCATTAGTAGCTCAATGGAGTTGATAGCTTCCATTTCTTCTCGGATAATTGTTTCAATTTTTGTTAGCACACGTTTTGCAAGCGGTAAATACGAGTATACCCCACTTGTATTTTGACGAATAAACCCTGCACGTAGTAATTGCTTATGTGACTTTACCTCAGCATCAGCAGGTACTTCACGTAACGTTGGGATAAATGTTTTACTTTGCTTCATTCAGTGTTCCACCTTTTTCAATAGATAAGTTTATACTCTCAATAGCATAAACAAATTTAGCTTTGAGCGCAATGTTTCATCGAAATTGCGCTCAAAGCTAGGAAATCAAATTTCATTTAACTGTAAATGAATTAAAAGAAAAATCTTTGTATATCGTTCCATGTAACAACCACCATTAGAATCATGAGTAGGACGATTCCTACAAAATGTACAATACCTTCTTTTTGACGGTCAATTGGTTTACCACGTAAAGCTTCAAAGCCAAAGAATAATAAACGGCCTCCGTCAAGTGCTGGTAATGGAAGTAGGTTCATAATTCCTAAGTTAATACTTAGCATTGCTGCCCAATTCATTAAGTTCATAATACCATATTGGGCAACTTGCTCTGTTGCTTTATAAATACCTACAGGACCTGAAAGTGCGTCTATTGTGAACTTACCGGTAATTAGCATACCTAATAGTTCAAATATTTTCACTGTCATATTATAGGTTTCTTGAGCTCCATAAACAACTGCCTTTAATGGGTTAAATTCTCTTGGACTTTCATAGCGTACACCTATTTGACCATATTTCTCGCCATCCTGCTGGATTTCCTTAACAGTCATATTTAAGTTCACTGATTGTCCATTTCGTTCAACTGTCACAGCAATATCTTCGTTTGGATGATCTTGAACGATTGCAGCTAAATCTTGCCATTTTTCAACTGCTTGTCCGTTAATAGCTGTTACTCTATCTCCTGCCAGCATCCCTGCCTGTGCAGCTGGATCATTCTCTACTACTTCTGTGATAATTGGCTCGTATGTTGGTACACCATGGATCAATCCAATCACTAAATAAATCACAAACGCGAGAATAAAGTTAAACAAAGGGCCTGCAAAGATAGTCATTGCTCGTTGACCAACTGTCTTTGCATTAAATTGACGATCGTGTGGCGCAATGACAAGTTCACGACTATTTTCCACAAGCACACAGTCTCTAGCTACTTGATAACGAACTAGACGTTCTTCTTCATCATAACCCTCTACAAATAACTCCTTCTCTAAATCGGCGCGTTCAACTTCTAAAAATAATAAATCTGGTAACTGCTTATTATTTTGATTGAAAATAATTTTTTTAACAACATTATCTTCATTCACAATAAGCCCTATTCGGTAGCCTGGCTGTAATTCCGTGCCATCCATATCCTCGCCGGCCATACGTACGTATCCCCCGATTGGTAATAATCGAATAGTATACATTGTTTCACCATGCGTTTTTCCATAAATTTTGGGACCCATTCCGATCGCAAATTCACGTACTAAGATACCTGCACGTTTGGCAAATAAGAAATGTCCAAGTTCATGGAAGAAGACGAGCATACCAAATATTAATATAAATGCAATGGCTGTTTGCATAATACCCCACCTTTAATAGCGATTAGTTAACGATACAGTGCTTTCGTTATTTTACCATGTCTAACACTATTTTTCTTGTCTCACTATCCACATGTAATATGGTTTGTAAATCTGGTACTGCAATGTTTTGGTGTGCCTGCATCACACGTTCAATCGTCTCATCAATTTCAAGGAATGTGATTTTCCCTTGTAAAAAGGCTGCAACTGCCGCTTCGTTTGCTGCATTCATTGCTGTCAGAATCGTACCACCCATACGACCAGCCTCATACGCTAAACGCAAAGCAGGGTATCGCTCAAAGTCCATCTCTTGAAAATGTAGTTGACCAATTTGCGCTAAATTTAGTTGCTGACCATTTTGTAATGGTATACGGTCTGGGTAGCTTAAAGCATATTGGATTGGCACACGCATATCGGGTGTACCTAGCTGAGCAATAACACTAGTATCATGATACTCAACTAGAGAGTGAATAATACTTTCTCTATGCAAAAGTACATCTATTTTATCATAAGGCATATCAAATAAAACATGTGCTTCAATGACCTCTAATCCCTTATTCATCATTGTAGCGGAATCTATCGTAATCTTTGCACCCATAGACCAGTTTGGATGATTCAGTGCATCTGCGACCGTCACGTGTTTTAATTGTTCTCGTGTTTTATCACGGAAGCTACCACCAGATGCGGTAATAATCAAACGTTCGATATTTTTCGGATTCTCACCATTCATCGATTGGAAGATGGCAGAGTGCTCACTATCTACAGGCAAGATGGCTACTTTGTATTTTTTGGCCTCTGCCATCACTAAATGACCAGCAGTTACAAGCGTTTCTTTATTAGCAATAGCAATCGTTTTGCCCATACGAATGGCTGCTAATGTTGATTCAAGGCCTACACTTCCAAGCACAGCATTGACAAGTACAGTCGAATCAGGATGTGTTGCGACCTCTACAAGTCCTTTTGCTCCAAACGTAAATTGGATATTTGGAAACTCTTTAGCTAGTGTTAGTGCGTCTTCTTCTAATTGCACAGAAACTAATTCGGGCTTTAATGTTTCAATCATTTCTCGCGTTTTCTCTAGGTTCTTTCCTGATGAAAAAGCTACTAATTGAAAAGCATCACGTTGTTCTTTTAAGATATCGTAGGTTTGCCAACCAATTGAACCAGTTGCACCTAATAAACTAATTTTTTTCACAACAAATTGTCCCCTTTTTCTATCTAAGCAAATGATTTAGCAAAATGTCTTTTCCTATACAATTAATTACCAAATAAATGTAAAAAATGAAGTAGAGGCACGACAAATAATAGACTATCAAAGCGATCTAAAATTCCTCCATGCCCTGGTAGAATATTGCCTGAATCTTTTACATCAAAGTGACGTTTAATAGCAGATTCTACCAAATCGCCCATTTGACCAATAATTGAGGCAAAAATCGTTACAAAAACAAGTGATATATAACCATTTGCGAATGGGTAAATGAGTTGCATACCTACTGCAAAAATAACAGCAATGACTATTCCACCTATAAAGCCTTCGATCGTTTTCTTAGGTGAAATTTCTGGCCATAACTTATTTTTCCCTAATTTTCTACCTACAAAATATGCACCTGAATCCGTTGTCCAAACAACTAATAAGCAATAGACAACATACTCTAATCCAACATTTCTAGTTTCAATTAGATAATGGAATCCTAATCCCACATAAAATGCGCCTAATAAAATAAAGCCAACTTCGTCAAAAGTAATTTTATTTTTTACTAAAACCACGTAAATAAGAAGTAGCATCATTAGACCATAGACTACCATTAGATTAGACGAATAGCCTATTAATTCTACAACCCTTTCACTCCAGTCTTTCGGGATAACCAGTAAAATTAAAGTGATCAGTCCTAAGAAGCCAGGCACAGATAAGATGGAAATCCCTTTCATCTTAAGTATTTCATAAAAACCGACAATAGCCATTGCTAGCACAAGTAAGGCAAATGGTACTTTTCCATAAATAACGAATGGGATAAAAAGTGCTGCTGCAATTATTGCGGTAATAATTCTTTGTTTCAAGTTGTTTCTTCTCCCTTCAACCCACCGTAACGGCGATTACGTTTCTGATAGTTTTCCACCGCTTCGAGTAAGTTTTCCTCACTAAAATCTGGCCACAATGTATCTGTAAACCAAAATTCTGTATAGGCGAGCTGCCATAGCATAAAGTTACTTAATCGCACTTCACCACTTGTACGAATTAAAAGATCTGGTTCAGGTAAATGGGCCGTCATTAAATGAGATGTTAAGCAATCTTCTGTTATGTCTTGCATCGTTAATTGACCGTCCTGCACTTTTTGAAGCATCATTTTCATGGCATTGACCATTTCAGAACGACTACCATAATTCAGCGCAAAATTTAAAATAAGCCCTGTATTATGCTTCGTTTCTTCCATTGCCTCATACAACGCTTTTTGTGTATGGGCAGGTAATAAAGATGGGTCTCCAATCATTTCGACACGTACATTACGCTCCATCATTTCTGGTAAAAAGGAACCTAAAAACTCAACAGGTAGCCGCATAAGAAAATCTACCTCAGGTTTTGGTCTCTTCCAATTTTCAGTGGAAAATGCATAGACAGTTAAGACTTTAATACCCAAGTCTGATGCAAATCTCGTCACCTTACGCACCGTCTTCATTCCTTCATGATGACCAGCCACACGTGGCATAGCTCTTTTCTTCGCCCAACGTCCATTTCCGTCCATAATAATCGCTACATGGGCAGGAATCGGCTCGCTTTTAGCTAGGGCCACACGCTCCTCCAATGATAGTGTATCCATATTTATTTGTTTACCTAATAGCTTTTTAAACATGCTAACTCCCCCACTACAACTAATCGGACGTATACTAACCTATCATAACAAACAAAAGCGCCTTTTGTCTTTTTTTTCCCTCTAAATTGACTATGTATGTACTAGCTTATTTTAGAACTATACACATATTAAAGAATGAGTTTGTTAAATAATGATGATTGTATCATTAATGACCTTTTCACATTCATACATGCTCTCTATTTGAGTAAGCAATTTGGCTATGAATAATAAAGAGAAAAGACGTCCTGTTAAGTATAGGACGCCTTCATCTCATCAAAAAGTTCCATCATAGACGTGTAAAAGGTTTATTTACACCTCTAAAATTTCTTTTTCTTTATCTTTCGCTACTTGATCTACTTTCACAATGAATTCATCTGTTAACTTTTGAATATCTTCTCCATAGCCACGTAGATCGTCTTCTGTGATTTCGCCAGCTTTTTCAAGTTTTTTCAAATCATCATTTGCATCACGACGAACATTACGTACAGCAATTTTTGCATCTTCCGCTTCTTTTTTCACTTGTTTTACTAGATCCTTACGACGCTCTTCTGTTAAAGCAGGAATCATAAGACGAATGACAGAACCATCATTTGTTGGTGTGATACCAATATCTGATTTCATAATTGCTTTTTCAATATCACCTAAAATTGATTTATCGTAAGGTGTAATTACTAATAAACGAGCTTCAGGTATAGAAACACCCGCAAGTTGGTTAATTGGTGTTGCTGCTCCATAGTAATCAACCGAAATACGATCTAATAGAGATGCGTTCGCACGACCTGCACGAATAGATGCTAGTTCGCGTGAGAAAGCTGCGATTGTTTTGTTCATTTTTTCTTTAGCTTGTTCTAAAACTTGTTTAGCCATTATACATTCCTCCTAACAACTGTTCCGATTTTTTCGCCTTGTACAGCACGTTTAATGTTACCCGGCTCCGTAATTGAGAAAACAATTAGCGGGATATCGTTATCCATACATAAAGTTGAAGCCGTTGAATCCATTACTTGTAAGCCTTGTTGGATAACGTCTAAGTATGTGAGTGTATCATATTTAATGGCTGTCTCATCCACTTTCGGATCCGCTGAATAAACGCCATCGACATTGTTTTTAGCCATTAAAATTGCATCAGCATCAATTTCTGCTGCTCGTAATGCGGCAGTCGTATCAGTAGAGAAGAACGGATTACCTGTCCCTGCTGCAAAGATAACGACACGCTTTTTCTCAAGATGTCTAACTGCTTTACGACGAATGTATGGCTCCGCTACTTGAGTCATCACAATAGAAGATTGAACACGTGTTTCAATGCCTAATT
>Ga0213822_1000205_pt1 | contig 56140 bp, 43 predicted proteins | sample MC6MC0908MG_FD_179872 | JGI IMG/M metagenome (GOLD analysis project Ga0213822, IMG submission 179872) | Enriched soil aggregate microbial communities from Iowa State University, Ames, United States - MC6-MC0908-MG | ecosystem: Environmental > Terrestrial > Soil > Unclassified | place: USA: Iowa... | reverse complement strand
TGTTCTTGCCATTGGCGGCAATGCAATTATCAAAGAAGGACAAAAGGGAACGATTGAAGAACAACAAAAAAACATTAATGAAAGCTGTGAACCGGTACTTGGCTTAATTGAACAAGGAAATACCGTTGTGATCACGCACGGCAATGGTCCGCAAGTTGGTAATACTTTGATCAAATCCCAAATGGCTGAATCAGTGGTTCCATCCTATCCATTAGATGTTTGTGATGCGGAAACACAAGGAAACTTAGGTTACTTAATCCAGCAAGCCTTCAGAAATAAAATGGTTGAACGTAATATCAGCAGGCAGGTTGCTAGTATTGTTACACAAGCAGTTGTTTCTAAAGATGATCCTGCTTTTCAAACCCCTACTAAACCAATTGGACCATTTTATTCAAAAGAGGAAATGGAGGAAATTGTTAGAGAGGAAAATCTTACTTTCATCGAAGATAGTGGAAGAGGTTACAGACGGGTAGTAGCTTCACCAAAGCCAATTTCTATTGTTGAGAAAGATGCGATTGAAGCATTACTAGAGAAGGACATCACTGTTATTACGGCTGGAGGAGGCGGAATCCCAGTTGTAGAAAATAACGGTCTGCTTAAGGGTGTTGAAGCGGTTATTGATAAAGATTTTGCCAGTGCCTTATTGGCTGCTGAAATTAATGCAGATTATTTATTCATCTTAACAGGTGTTGAACAGGTTGCTATTCATTTTGGAACACCAAAGCAACAAAATCTTCTTGAGATGACAGTCGAAGATGCACTTCGTTACATGGAAGAGGGGCATTTTCCAAAAGGAAGCATGGGTCCGAAAATTGAGGCCGCTATTTTATTCCTTCAAAAGGGCGGAAAGAATGTAATAATCACATCGATTGATAAACTTCAGGATGCTCTTGCAGGGAAAACAGGTACACGTGTCGTTTTGAATACCAAAAAAGCAGTAGAAGAAGACAAAGAAAACTTAGTAACAGCATAGTAAACAAAAGATTTATAAAGAACTTGAAATATATTATTTATCAAGGACATCTCCATATCATTGTGGAGATGTCCTTTCATTTTGTTAACTATACTGCGGACGAAGCTTTGAGCTGATGCTTATAGTGTTTTACCTAAAAATGCAGTTAGCATCCATACGTGTTTTTCTAATCCTGAATGAATTGCAAGGAGCATATCTCCAGTTGTTTCATCATTTAGTTCTCCGGCCAAACTCATGCCTTCTTTTAATTCACCTATAATGATTGAGAAGTCATTAATGACAGATTGTACCATTTCATCAGCAGATTCATTACCTTCTGCTTCTTGAATGGATGAAATTTCAAGGCATTCCTTCATGGTAGCGACAGGATTTCCACCGATTGCCAGCAATCGTTCTGCTAACTCATCGACATGAAGTCCTGCTTCATTATAAAATTCTTCAAACTTAGTATGCAGGGTGAAAAATTGCCCGCCTTTCACATACCAATGGTAGTTATGTAACTTCATATACAAGACAGACCAATTGGCAATTTGCTTGTTCAATACACTGACTAATTGATTTTCCACTCTAAAAACCTCCTTCAAAATTACCTTCCATTATATTATTACCAAAGTTCTTCAAGGAATCCTGTATCAATTTAAGAAATTTGTTGTCAATTTGGTGAAGATTCTGTGGAAGAAGCGGTTTTCCTTATGTTACAGCCATGCAACACCATGTAATAATCCAGTCTTAACTATCCATGCAAGGAATTATTAGGAAAAAAAGCTAGATTGGTTGATTATTCCAATTAGTAGAGAAAAGCAAGTATGGCGGGTCTGCATTTAGTTGAATTTGCATTACCAATTATTGGACGATGAATAAGAATGTTACAACTGATAGCCTTAGAGATAGAGAAACGAACACACAATAGGAGGTAACAAAATGAATAAACTTAAAAAACTAGTGATTGCAACGGGAATGATTCTATCAATGTCAGCGTTTACGTTAAACGGGACAACTGAAGCGGCAACAACTACTCATAAAGTACAATCGGGCGAGACCTATTGGAAAATCGCAACCAAATTCGGAGTACCAGTTACAAGTTTAATGAAAACAAACAATGCGGCAAGCAGTGCACTATATGTCGGTCAAAATCTAGTAATCCCTAATTCTACTATTACTGAAGCTGAAAAAGATTTAATGGCACGTCTTGTTCGTGCAGAGGCTGTCGGCGAACCCTATGCTGGGAAGGTAGCTGTTGCCACTGTAATCCTGAACAGAGTTTCAAGTCCTGATTTCCCGAATTCCATTAGGGAAGTAATTTATCAAATATCTAACGGACACTATGCATTTACTCCTGTCCAAAATGGTCAAATCAATCAACCTGCCGATGCTGCTTCAAAGCAGGCAGTGAATGAAGCGATAGCATTCAAAGGGCAAGGCAATGGTTCTTTATTTTTCTACAATCCAAAAACATCAACAAGTAACTGGATTACTTCACGTGAAGTAACGATTACAATCGGAAATCATCGTTTTGCAAAATAAACTCTATAATAGCTTTTCAAAAAAATAAATTTTCAAACAGAAAAGCAGTGAATTCCTTAAACTGGGGATTTCGCTGCTTTTTTCTATTTGTTTCAGTTGGATTATGCAAATTTGAGTAGCTTATGCATATTCACATAAAATTTATGTTTTATAGATTAAAAATTCGATGAAAGAAAGGAAGGAATACATAGCTAATTGTAAGGGGATGCAGTAATTGAGATTGGCATGAAAATTGCAACTATTTTAAATAATTAGATTTCAAATTAATATGAAGGGAGAAACTACTATAAAAAACTATTAAGAATTTTATATGAGCAAAATAAAATGTAAGTGCTTTCAATAGGAGTTGATAAACGAATACAGTGACTTAAAGGAGAGTTGATTAAATTGGAGAATACTACTCTTAAGCGTTCACTTGGACTTTGGGCAATCGTTATGCTTGGTTTAGGTTATATGACACCGACGATTGTGTTTGATACGTTTGGGATTGTGTCTGAAGAAACAAATGGTGTCGTACCGCTAGCATATCTTGCCGCATTGGTGGTCATGTTGTTTACAGCGATTAGTTACGGAAAAATGGTACAGGTATTTCCTAGTGCAGGATCAGCCTATACGTATACAAGAGAGACGATGAGCCCGCATCTTGGATTTATCGTCGGCTGGGCGGCTCTCCTTGATTATATCTTGCTGCCTATGGTAAATGCATTAATCATCCGTATTTATATGGTCTCTGTATTTCCAGATGTTCCAGCATGGATTTGGGTTGTCGCATATGTCGCAGCTGTCACGGCGATTAATGCCTGGAGTATGGGGAAAACATCCAGTTTAAACTCCCTGCTTGTTATTTTTGAAATTGTTTTAATCGCGGCTTTTATTGTGCTTGCTTTTGTACAGCTTTCCAAAGGAATGGGACAAGGAACAATTTTCACAACGGAACCGATATTCCATTCTAATGTCCACCTCGGCGCCATTTTGACTGGGGCAACAGTGGTTTGTTTCTCGTTTATTGGCTTTGATGCTGTCACGATGTATGCAGAGGAAGCAATTGATCATAAAACGATGCCGAGAGCGATTATGTTAACGGTCTTTATCGGCGGCGCGATCTTTTTTGTTTGCAGTTATTTCGCTCAAGCCTTATTTCCAGATATTTCAGGCTTTAAGGTTACCGATGACACCTTACCGGAAATTGGCTTTTATGTAGGCGGGACACTCTTTAAACTGATATTCCTTTCTGGTGCGTTTGCAGCAACCGTGGCTTCCGGACTTGCCTCTCATGCAAGTGTATCAAGGCTTTTGTATGTTATGGGCCGAAATGGTGTCCTGCCAAAAAAGGCCTTCGGTTATGTCCACCCAAAATTCCGGACACCGGTTTTTAATGTCATCCTGGTTGGAATTGTATCGCTGCTTGCCATTGCTCCGAGCCTAGAGTTAATATCTTCCTTTATTAACTTTGGCGCTTTAATTGCTTTTACATTTGTTAACCTATCCGTCATTGCTCATTTTGTCTTCCGCTTAAAAAAATACAAAACAGCAAAGGACATCTTCTCTTACCTCATCATGCCAATCCTTGGTGCAGGCTTGACGGGAATTCTATGGTATAACTTACAAGCAGATGCCCTCATCGGGGGGATCGTTTGGATTGTAATCGGAGTAATCTATATGGTTTTCCAAACAAGATTCTTTAAAATTAAAATTTCTGATTTAAATATTGATGACGCGGAAAGATCTTCGTCACTTTAAGAATGTCAAATGAAAGACGCATCTTCTATTCAGGGATGCGTCTTTTACACAGTATATTATTTTGTTTTTCTAACCATTTTACAATTCGTACATACAGTTCTTGTGATTCTGGCAAATTGGTATTTCTGTCATAATCATATTCTACTCTATTGATTGCCTCTAAAGGGAGATGTTGAAATTCCCCATATTTTATCGTTATTTAGTTACACAACAAATTATCGACATTTCAATTATAATGTTTTATTAATAAATTCTAGTAACCGTAGACCAATATTGATTTGCAAAAGTTCTTCGGGATTCTCAAAATTAATATTTGCAAGTTTAATGAGTCGTTCAATTCTGTATTTTGCAGTCTTGGGATGAATGAATAACTCCTCTGCAGTCGTTTTGAAATTTTGGTTATGATCCAGGAAAACTCTTAATGTCTTATTAAGTTCTGGATTGCTTTTTTGAATTTCAAGAATTTTATCAGGTACGAATTTTGTTAAATCATCAATATTTTTAGTTTCCAAAAATAATTGAATGACTCCTAAATCTCTGTAGGAAACAATTTTATTCTTTTCGTTGGTTTGTTTTAATATTTTTAATATGTTGTTCGCTTGTTTATAAGCCAACGGTAAATCAAATACATTTGATTTGTTGCTGATCCCAGTATTAAATGAAAAGTGTGAATAATAGGTTAAGGAAGTAAAAGAATGGATGGCTGCCGTTATTTTTTCGTTGAAAACCCGATCACTATCTGAATCACAAATGATAAAGATGATCCTATCCTTTTTTACTAAACTTACAAATTTCTTCCAATAAATCGTAATATAATTCGATAGGTTTTTTACAATGGATTCCGAATCCTCCCATTTTTCTTTTTTGCTATGGTTCTCCACAGATTGATCAAATATGACGATATGAAACATGTCTTTCTTGCCGAAATGTAAGAAATTTAATATCTCTAATAGTTCTTCCTCGGTTTGATAACGCCGATAGAGTAAATCATTAATGATTTCATTTCGATGACTGAGATTCTGTTGCTGCAGGGCATACATTTTTAATAGTTCCATTTGCAGGAAACTTACCGTATTTTCTATAGCCATAAAATCCTCTTCAGTCGTTTTTTGATTTAATTCATGGATTATCAATCGATAACCATCTGATCCTAGAGAAGGAACATCTACCAATAACTGAGAATATTGGTTGGTTGGAAGATGTGAATGAATCACCACTTGTCTTTGATATTCAAAATTTGTATAGCGCTTTTTGGATAGCTTGGTAGATTCAATAACACGAAAGTCCACTAATTCCAGATTTGTACTTTTATATACGATGGAACTATTTTTAAAAAAACTGACGGGATTATGGATCAGGTCCTCTAATAAGGAAAGAATATCTTTTAATCGTGGTTCTCTGAGAGCCATATTCGTAAATTGATTGCTTATCACATAATAGCGGTCAAGCAGAACTTTATTTTTATTGATTAACGTTTCCATGACATTCAAAATAATGGTCTCGTATTTTGTTTCCTTTTGAATTTTTATCAGAGGTATTTGATTTCTATTGCATTCCTGTATGAAATGCTCCGGGATCAGTTGTACCAGACGGTCTAATTTTACAATGAAAGCGGCGATCCCTATCGTATTTGCTTTTACAAAAAAATCTTCCGTTTCAGTGGATGACAAATTTTTCAGTGCAAAAAAACTTGTTAAGCATACTTGTCCCAAATTTCCCCATGATTCAATATCAGGGGCTTCCATAACCATAATCCCTGTAACTTCTTTTTGTAAGCCTTTCACTCCTGCAATTAACTCCGATTCATATAAAGACTCAAAGTCGAGCATATCTCTAACCGTTAAGGTCATATCCACACCTCCTATCAAATTTAGAGTACTCTTTATTATACTGAAAATAATTAAAAATAAAACTTTTATCCTTGTAAGATAAAAGCATACTATAGACTCTATACATAGCGGATAATGACGAGTGTGATTGACAACGATTACAATGAAGGCGGGCCATCATAATAAAGAATGGACAAAATGCGATCACGAAAATTTCTCCCAAAAGTGTAGTTTCTTGAAGATTTTTCATAAAAGTATGGGAAGGGTTGGTGTGAAAGTTTATAATAAAAACACTGCTCCAGCTCAAATATTTGTGATCGATCTCTTGATTTACTATGTTCCCAGCAGATACCATTCTTAAAAGAAATGGAGGTTGTATATGGGGGAAATGGATTGAATATTTTTTTTGAGCTAGAGATAAAAATAAAAACGTGAAGAGAGAAATTAAAAATTGGTTAAATGGACTGTAAAAGACGAAGCAAGTGGAATCATGATGAGTTTTATTGTGATGAATTTAACAAATTTTATCTTTCTATCTTCCCCTTAAAGAAATACTGTATATTTATTGGATTACTATCATTTTTTATTTTTATTAAACTTCAATAGTGGGGGTCTCCAAATGGCACTTAAAAAGCGTAATATTTTTTCAATTATAGCAGGAATACTTTTTATGCTAGTTTCAGGCTATCAAGTATATGCAGCAGGAACTGGTGAGGTTAAAATTCCAACTCCTACTGGTTTCCAGGCTGTTTTAGTCATTGTTCCAATCATTTTGATTTTAGTACTTTTATTCAAGAAAGTGGATATGCTGGTTGCAGGTTTTGCCGGCGGTGCATTAGCCATGTTAATAGGTGGTATTGGCATTGCGCAGGCAAACGAAGAGTTTTTAAAAACAATACCTCAAATGCTTTCAAATACTGTTCCAGTTGTAAACTCAGCAATTGCTATGGCGGTATTCGCATCAGGTGGGTACACAGCTGCATTAAATCTTGTCCGACGTAAAATAGGAAACAAGAATGAGTACATGGCTGTATTTATTGTCATTTTACAAGCTGCCGCAACTTATATGTCTGGTGTAGGCGGCGGTACTGCTATGGTAATTGCTCCATTAGCATTTGCTGCAGTTGGTGCTATTCCTGAATTAATTGCGGCTATGTCTATTGCCACTGCTGTTGCATTTACAACTTCACCAGCGTCTCTTGAATCAAGCGTTGTCTCTAAGTTATCTGGTATCCCTGTCGCTGAATATGTTGGAACAATGAGATGGGTTACCTTGCTATTTGTTGTGATAGCATTAGTGTTAGCTTTCTATGGAGCAAAGAAGAGGGGAAGCTTGTTCGTCAGCAAAGAAAGTGAAGAATATGCTGCGATGAGCAATGGTCAATTGTTTAAAATTACCATTCCTGCAATTTTTATGTTGTTAGCGATAATTGTAGGACCTTTTATCAATAAGGCGTTAGGATATTCGCTCATTAATCCTTTTGTTTATACAATTGGTACTGTAGCATTAATTTTCGTTTGTACTAAATTTAACTTAAACCAGACTACAACTTCTTTAATTGATGGATCAATTTATATTCTTACGAGATTATTTCAAGTGGGTATTTTCTTGGCGTTTATCAACCTTATTAGTAATACTGGAGCATTCCAAGTTATTGCTAGTGCGGCTGGAAAGGCTCCAACTGCATTAGTTGTTCCTGCTGCTGTGTTAGCAGGTGTTTTGATTGGTATTCCTGCGGGAGCATTTGTTGGTTCTATCCTTGGGTTAGTACTGCCGATCGCTGTTTCATTAGGTTTTTCCCCTTTAGCCATAGGATTTGTCACAATTGGTGTTGGCTTGGGAAGTCAATTAAGTTTTGTTAACATCACGATGCAAGCATTATCCGCAGGTTTCCAAATTCCAATTATCCAAGTTGTTAAAGGCAATGCTAAATGGGTTGGATCAGCGATAGCATTACTTCTCGTTTTATCATTTATTTTGAGTTAATAAAATTGTATGGAGGGAATTTAAATGGATATCTTAATCAAGAAGGCACGACTTGAAGAAGGCGCAGAGTTACAAGATGTGGCAATTAAAGATGGTAAAATAGCAGCCATTGCTCATACTATTGATACAGATGCCAAACAAGTAATCGAAGCAAATGGCAAGGTGTTGGTTCCTGGATTTATTGAAGGTCATATTCATTTGGATAAAGCATTAATTGCTGACCGCCTTCCAAATAAATCTGGAACATTAAAAGAGGCCATTGAGGTTACGGCAAAGTTAAAACCAACATTTACAAAAGAAGATATTTTAGATCGTGCAGAACGTACAATCGAAATGTTAATCGTAAACGGAACTACTCACATTCGTACACATGCTGAATTTGATCCATCACAAGGTTTCACAGGATTTGAAGCGATCATGGAATTAAAGGAAAAATATAAAGATTTTATCGATATGCAAGTTGTAGCATTTCCTCAAGAAGGAATTTTTAAAGCACCGGGAACAGAAGAAATGATGTTTCAAGCGATGGAAGCCGGCGCAGACGTAGTGGGAGGAATTCCGTATAACGATTCTCCTGCCAAAGAACATATTGATTTGGTATTTGAAATTGCTAAAAAATATGGCAAACCAATTGATTTTCACCAAGACTTCAAAGATGATCCAGAAGGGATGACAATTGAATATATTTGTGAAAAAACAATTGAAGAAGGTTATGAGGGCCAAGTTTCATTAGGTCACGTAACGGCATTAGGAGCAGTTCCTAAAAAACAATTACAACCAATTATTGAAAACCTAGCCAAGGCTCAAATTAGTATTATGTCCTTACCAGCTACTGATTTGCATATGGGGGGACGTAATGATGAATATAATGTTCGACGCGGCCTCACACCGATTCGTGCGTTACGAGATGGCGGAGTAAATATGTGCATCGCTACAAATAATATTCGTAATGCGTTTACTCCATATGGAACAGGCGATCTCATTCAAACGGCCATGTTAGCTATTCCTACAGCACATTTAGGAGGCGCAGCAGATTTACCAACTGTGTTACCAATGATCACGACAAACCCAGCTAAAGCTCTTGGTATAAAAGATTATGGAATTGAAGTGGGACATACTGCTAATCTTGTTTTACTTGATACAGAATCTGTTACGAATGCCATCATCGATCTACCAACACGATTGTTCGTCATTAAAAATGGACGAGTTACAGTAAAGACTGAAAAAATTGTAACACTTTATCGATAATAAAAATTCTATGTGTCCCTACATGTTACCAGAACATTTAGGGACTTTTTTTATCTCAAGCCTCTCTGCTTTAAATTTAATGAAACCCATCAAAGCTCGTTTTTATCTATTAGAGATAAAATTCGATTGTTTATTTTATCTTCTTGTAACGATGGAAACACTTTTAGTCAACTTTATAATTAATACGAGAAATGGAAAGGAGATCATCTTATGTTACACACAATTATTAAAGAAAATAGTTATCAAGATTCCATCAATTTGATGTTATTAACGAATTCAGTTAATAGTTTAGAAGGAGTAAAAAAGAGTTCCATCATGATGGGAACTGAGGCCAATAAAGATATTTTTAAAAATTCCGGATTACTTACACCTGAAGCAGAAACTGCAAAAGGTAACGATATGGTGATCGTGGTGGATACAGATGACGAAGCTGTTGTGAATCAGGTTTTAGCAGAAACTGATCGTTTTCTAAATGACCTATCTGTAACAAAAGACTCAGACGGATTAAAGAGTGTGAAAAATTGGAAGGATGCACTAGAAGCCCTTCCTGATGCGAATTTAGCCTTATTCTCCATCCCTGGAGAATACGCTGCGGATGAAATTGAAAAAGCTTTAGACCATAATCTAAATGTTTTCTCTTTCAGCGATAATATTTCTATTGCTGATGAAGTAAGACTTAAGAAAAAAGCGCATGAAAAAGGTCTACTGCTAATGGGACCTGACTGTGGAACAGGTATTATTTCTGGTATTCCAATGGCGTTTACAAATGTGGTGAATAAAGGGAACATTGGCATTGTTGGAGCTTCGGGAACAGGTATTCAAGAAGTTACAGCTATGATTGATAAATTAGGCGGCGGAGTGGTTCACGCGATCGGGACAGGCGGCCGTGATTTAAGCGACAAAGTTGGAGCTATTACAGTGAAAGATGCCATTGTTGGTTTAGAGCATCATGATGCCACTGAAGTCATTGTCGTCATTTCTAAGCCACCTGCTCCAGAGGTTAGAAACGAAGTTGTCCAATTGCTCCACGATGTTAGCAAGCCGGTGGTAGCAATTTTCCTTGGAGAAAAACCTGATCACCATGAAGGTAGTGTGTACCTTGCGCACACATTAGAGGAAACAGCAAGAATCGCTGTAGACCTAGCAAACGGACAGCCTGTGAAATCAAATTATTACGAGCCTGTTGCTCATCATGTGGAAAATCCTCTGCCAGCGGGTAAGACAGTCAAAGGACTATATTCAGGCGGTACATTAGCAGCCGAAGCAGGCATGTTAATTTCTGAAGCATTAGAATTAGGCGGATTGGTTAAAGAAGAGGGGTATATCTTGAAGTCTCATGGTTTTGAAGTCATGGACCTTGGAGATGACATCTACACACAAGGTAAACCGCATCCGATGATTGATCCGGAAGTAAGAATTAACAAAATTAAAGAATATTCAACAGATCCTGCTACTGGAGTGATCCTGCTTGATTGTGTATTAGGGTATGGAAGTCATCCGGATATGGCTCAAGCATTAGCTCCTACGATTAAAGAAGCCATTGCAGCGGCTAAAGCAGATGGAAGAGACTTGCATTTTGTAGGAACTGTAGTGGGTACAAAACAGGATCCACAGGACTTCAATCAAGCTGTTGCAACATTAGAAGCAGCAGGTGTTATTGTTGAAGAGAGCAATGCAAAAGCCGTTCAATTAGCACTTAAATTTATGGGCAAAGAATTAGTTGAAGAAGATAAGCAAGTTATCCTTTACAACAAAGAGAAAAATCCTTTACCTACACTTAGCGCAGCTGTGGATGAAATGTTAAATACAATGCCTCGGGTAATCAATGTTGGTCTTGAAAGCTTTAATGAACCAATTATTAAATATGGTGGTCAAAGTATTCAATTCAATTGGAAGCCTGTTGCAGGAGGAAATAAGAAATTAATCAAGATCTTAAATGCTTTACGTAAAAAAGAAGAAGAAATCAACGCTTCAAATGAAAAGGTAATTGATAGAATCAAGAATTCTCAACCATTCCTTGTAGATGTAGTCTCAGCAAAATCCGTTATCCCTGAACTAAATGGAAAAGTATTACTTCATGCCGGACCTCCAATTACTTGGGAAGAAATGACCGGTCCAATGCAAGGTTCATGTATCGGAGCTTCATTATTTGAAGGTTGGGCATCTACGGAAGAAGAGGCAAGAAGACAACTTGAATCTGGAGAAATTACTTTTATACCTTGTCATCATGTTCATGCTGTTGGGCCGATGGGCGGTATTACTTCAGCGAATATGGCAGTGCTAGTTGTAGAAAATAAAGTAGATGGTACGGTTGGTTACTGCACAATGAATGAAGGAATCGGTAAAGTTCTGCGTTTCGGTGCATACTCCCAAGAAGTAGTAGATCGCTTACGCTGGATGGCAGATGTTTTAGGACCAGTTTTAAGTCAAGCCATTAAACGTAAAGGTGATGGAATCAACCTTAATGTTATGATCGCTAAAGCCATTACAATGGGTGATGAATTCCACCAAAGAAACATTGCAGGATCTTTAGTATTCCTAAAAGAAATCAGTCCATTTATTGTTAAGTTGGATATTGAAGACAGCACGAAGGAAGAAGTTATTCAATTCTTGGCTGATACGGATCAATTCTTCTTAAATATCATGATGGCGACAAGTAAAGCAATCATGGACCATGCGAGAAAGATTGAAAGCGGCACAGTTGTAACAACTTTAACCAGAAACGGTAAAAACTTTGGTGTTCGTATTAGCGGAATGGGTGACCAATGGTTTACTGCTCCTGTTAACACACCAAAAGGATTATATTTTACTGGCTATTCAGAAGAAGATGGAAATCCTGATATTGGTGATAGTGCCATTACAGAAACAGTCGGCGTTGGCGGTATGGCAATGGTAGCTGCACCGGGAGTAACTAGATTTGTTGGTGCGGGCGGCTTTGATGATGCATTAAGGGTATCAAATGAAATGGCTGAAATCAGTATTTCACATAACCCTAACTGGACTATTCCAACTTGGGATTTCAAAGGAACTTGTTTAGGAATTGATATTAGAAAAGTTGTGGAAACAGGAATTACACCAATCATCAATACCGGTATTGCTCATAAAAAAGCTGGCGTTGGACAAATTGGAGCCGGCACAGTAAGAGCACCTCTAGCATGTTTCGAAAAAGCATTAGAAGCATATGCAGAAAAATTAGGAATTACAGTTGAATAATGGTTTCTAATTCTTTAGAAATTGAATATGGGGTAAAGAGCAATTATTTACCCCATATTTTATATGAAAATTCTCTAGGAAAAATTCACAGTGTTTTTCAAACTAGCTTTAACCTTGTGATTCAAGACAAATTAGTGCATGTCGGATCTTTAGGGACACCTTTGTCAGCTTTTGGTGTCAATATTCCGAGAAACAGCCTTCAACAGCTGTTAAAAAGAATTTCAGCAGGAAATCCGGTTCGATATGAAGATGGGAAAATCATGATTGATACCACTAATGATGATTGTAAGATCAAACTGGATAAGCTATCGGAAGTAGATTTGAGGCTAAATCGTCTTCCTATCAATCTGGTTCATGTAAAAAACAATGAAATTTTTAGGCTAATTAACGACATAGATTTTATTAGGGATTCAGGTGTTATACGTTCTGTTAAAGAATCAACGTTACTAAATGAGTTAATCCATGCACAATCAGATGATAAGAAGGTTATCAAAGCCAGTATAGAACATTTTTTTGGCAGAGGTATTGGACTTACTCCGAGTGGTGATGATTTTATTTCCGGTCTGATTATGGTAGAGACATCCTTTTCAAATGATTCCTATTGGAAAGATGAGCTGAGAGAATGCTTAAGTAGTCATTCGACCACGGATGTTAGTCGTAATTATTACCATTGTTTACTTAATGGCTATGCTAGTGAAAGTTTTAAGTATTTACTAAGCAACTTATCTGTAAGAGTTGAAAGAGCTAAAGCCAGAAGACTTGTGAATAATGTAACAAACTACGGTCATACTTCGGGGATCGATACATTATTTGGTATACAAGTAGCATTAAAGCAGCTGATACAGAAAAATGAGTTTAATAATTGTTAAAAAATATGAGGAGTGTTTTATAGATGGGGAAAAAAATCGTCGTTGCACTTGGTGGGAATGCAATCTTAACTGATGACCCTACAGCACAGGGACAACAAAAAGTGTTAAAGGAAACAGCTGAAAAACTAGTAGCATTAGTTAAGCAAGGGCATGAACTAGTGATAAGTCATGGCAATGGACCACAAGTTGGAAACTTGTTAAACCAGCAAATGGCAGCTGACTCTGAAAAAAATCCGGCATTACCATTAGATACGTGTGTTGCCATGACTCAAGGTAGTATTGGATATTGGTTACAAAATGCTATGAATGAGGCGCTTAAAGCGGAAAATATTAATAAACAGTCTGTTTCTATCATTACTCAATGCTTAGTTAATACAGAGGATCCTGCCTTTAAGAATCCGACAAAACCAGTGGGACCTTTCCTAACAGAAGAAGAAGCAAAAGCTGCCGCGGAAAAAGAAGGGTCAGTGTATATAGAAGATGCTGGCAGAGGATGGCGTAAGGTAGTAGCTTCACCAAAGCCACTTGAAATTATTGAATACCCGCTAGTTGAAAGTCTTGTGAAAAATGGTTTTATTACGATCTCAGCAGGCGGCGGTGGAATTCCAGTTATTGAAACTGATAAAGGCGTACAAGGTGTTGAAGCAGTTATTGATAAGGATTTTGCTGCCGCAAAACTTGCTGAGCTTGTGAATGCGGATTACTTGATCATTCTTACTGGCGTTGATTATGTGTACATTAACTATGGTAAAGAAAATCAGAAAAAACTTGAGGACGTTACTCTTACTGAATTGAAGGAATATATCAATCAAAATCAGTTTGCCGCTGGCAGCATGTTGCCAAAAGTTGAAGCTGTTGTTAACTTTTTGGAAAATAGTCCGAATGGAAAAGCAATAATTACTTCATTAGATAATATCGCAAATCTAAAAGATGAGCTAACAGGCACTGTTGTAAAGAGTTAAAATTGAAGTTCTAGAAAGAAAAACATCAAAAAAGGATTGAACTTAACCACTCAGATTTGACTTATATATATTTCTTATAAAGTGTGAGTGTAAAGAGGATTAGGAAGTGAGGGTGAAAATGGAATATGAACATCATAAGGTGGCCCATCAGCATCGTAAGCTAACGGTTCCATACTGGTGGAAAATTGTAGTGGTCTTAACGTTAGGCTGGGTACTTATGTATGCCGATCGTACCATATTAAACCCTGTAATGCCACATATTGCCAAAGAATTTGGGTTAACCAATGCCCAACTTGGTTTGATAAACAGCGTTTTTTTTATTGCTTATGCTATTGCTCAGATCCCATCAGGTGCTTTGGGAGATAAGTTTGGTCGAAGAATTTTATTAGTTCCAGGATTTATTTTATTTGGTTTGTTAACAGGAATCACGGGACTGGCAACTACATTTGGTATGTTTCTCTTCATACGATTTGTCACTGGTATTGGCGAAGGGACTTATTATGGTCCTTGTTATGCAGTTGCTACTGATAATATTCCCAAAAAATATTTATCGATGGGTACAGCCATCATCAATAGTGGTATGGCATTGGGGATATCACTAGGGTATATCTCATCAAGTTATTTCACGCTTGAACTGGGAATGAGCTGGAAGACTCCCTTTTACCTAATGACGATACCAACGGTGCTTGTTGCCTTTCTGATTTGGAGGGTATTAAGACCTCGGCCGGAACTTATTGATAGAAGTTCTAAAAATATAGAGGAAAAAATTAATATTTTTGAACAATTAAGAAATCGCAATGTACTGGCAATATTAATTATGGGTTTCTGCTCTTTATTCGGCTTTTTTGTCATTATTACTTGGTTACCGCAGTTTTTGCAAACGGAAAGAGGATTCCATGGGAATGAGGTTGGTTTTATTTCTTCATTAATACCATGGGCGTCGATACCTGCAGCCATTTTCTTTGGGTTTTTATCTGATAAGCTTGGGAAAAGAAAGCCGTTAATCTTTTTACTTGTACCAATCGCAGCAGTTTCAATCTATGCAGTTGCATTTATCGAAAACAAAGCAATCCTCATGATCGCTCTAATTATTTATGGTCTCACAGGGAAGCTTGCACTTGATCCCGTACTACTCTCGTTTCTAGCGAATAATGTTTCGCAAAAAGCGTATGCCACCATCTTTAGTATTTATAATTTTGTCGGTATGCTCTCATCAATTATTGCACCTTATATAACAGGTTACCTGGCTGATAAAACCGGGAGCATGGAAACTGGATTTATTTTAGCTATCTTACTAGTTATGTTAGGACTTGTCGCAATGTTCTTTACAACTGATAGAACAAATAACAGTGAATTAATAAGCAAGTAAGCTAGTTAAAGGAAATGTTCCTCTCTACTAGTTATAAAACAACTATCTTTCTTGATAAGAAGCTATCAGATTATTATACGTAAAAAACGCTTGTTAAATGCGTTAGATTGTCGAGAAAGGCTATTTTTCTCGGCAATTTTTTATTTTGTCTGAATCAAAATTACCGATTTTTTTGAATTGATTGCTTCTGCTAACAGGTCTGTTGATTTCCGCTCCGGGCACTCGCTTTCCGCGGGGAGGTCCTGGAGACTCCTCGGCGCTTTGGCGCCTGCGGGGTCTCCAGTGACCTCTCTAACCCGCAGGAGTCGAATGCCCTCCGCTCCAATCAACAGGGAGAAAGATCAACCTAAAGAATGACAACGCACCTTTTCTAGCCTTGCTAAATGCGTTGCAATTTTTTATATTTTGGAAGGGAGCGGTAAGGAGAGCCTGTTCACTTACATTCTTCAATCCCCGTAACCGGCAGTAGTTAAGCCCGTGCGGCTCTTTTAAGTCTGCAAAGCTTCGCTCAATTTTTCCTTTCAAAATTTATAAAGCATTTTTCCCGATTTTGATTAGCGATTTAATCTTACCTTTTCCTTGTGTTCCTCCCTTACATGTCGTGTTCCGACTTTTACTTTATTTTTTGATCTGGTACATTGGGCTAAGAGCGTCACCTCTTGTTTTGGTATTTATTGGTTCAGGTGGTGGTTTTTATTGAAACCACACTGTTGATTGGAGTGGAAAGCGAAGCGCCTGGAACGGAAATCAACAGCCAAGTTTAATATAGAAAAAAAAGACTGTCGATAAACTTGAAATTCTTCGAATTTGTCGAGAGTCTGAAACGCATGTTAAATGCGTTTTTTTTTATGATGAAGTATGCAGAATTGAATAATTACAGTCATTTGTTCATAAATCAATCTAAATCACTGAGGGGAAAACCTTGGTTATTAACAATCTTTATTTGGCACAAAAATTGCTACTACATAATAGTAACTATAATAAATGAGGTGTTAAGGGTGGAAATTGAATCTTTAGATGTGAAAAAGAACGAGATTGGTATGGAAAAGGATAATTCACTTATTGAGTTTCAGGAGACGCTTAAGAAAGCTGTTAACATTCTAAACTATCCCCCGCAAGTTTATGAATTTTTGAAAAAACCAATGAGATTTTTAGAAGTAAGTATTCCTGTCAGGATGGATAACGGAAAAACAGAGATTTTCCAAGGATATCGGGCCCAGCATAATGACGCGTCTGGGCCGACAAAAGGCGGAATTCGCTTCCATCCGGATGTTACTCCGGAAGAGGTAAAGGCTCTGGCAGGCTGGAAGCAGGGACTCCTTTGGTATCGTCTCCAATCGCTTTAGCAGCTCCATCAGCAACCAAGAACTATTAGAAAAAGAATGCGATGTCCTCATACCTGCAGCCATCTCCAGCGTCATTAATAAACAGAATGCCAACCGGATTAACTGCAAGATTGTGATTGAAGCGGCCAACGGCCCGACAACTAAGGATGCACTGAATATACTCGATGAACATGAAATTCTTGTTGTCCCAGATATCCTTGCCAATTCCGGCGGCGTGATAGTCTCCTACTTTGAATGGTGCCAGAACAACCAAGGTTATTACTGGACTGAGGAGTTAGTGGACGAAAGGCTCAAGGAAAAAATGACTACAAGTTTTTTAAATGTCTATAACACAGCGAAAAGGTATGGGGTTAATATGAAGGTTGCGGCCTATATCGAAGGCATTCAAAGGTTGGCCGAAGCTTCGAGGCTGAGAGGTTGGTTAAAGTATTAATAATAAAAAGGAGGTATTGTGAATGAAGCTCGATATATTGTCGGAAGAAAAAGAAAATCAGCTCTTGCATTATTTTTGCCTTATTTCTAATAACCATCGCTATGATTTGACGATAGGCTATTCCAATCATTTTTTTGGAAAAGCAATGGTGACATCGATGCAATCAGGAAAAATGGTGTTAATGTGCCAAGAGGATACCGAAGCAGAGGATTATTGGGCAGACCAACTTGGAATCGAAGCAGAAGATATCCGGGAATTCCAGGAGTTCTTTCGTCAAGTTTTACAGTCACGGCCGTTTCATGAGCAATACTAAAATTGGGGGGATTTTCATGTATTTCGGCGTAGTGCTTAGCCCGTACTACGGGAATGTGGAAAAAATTTCCGTGAAAAGTGAGTCAAGGTTTTATGAGTGGGAACCATTGTTTGCGATTAAAACAAAAGATGGCAATCTGGAAATGATCCAAACCAATGTCAGCGGAGAAATAGAATCACTGGAAGTACAGGAGGGAGATGATGTTATTCCCGGAATGGTTCTTGCCTATATTAAAGAAGATTTGTTTATTACCGGAAGTGATTAAGATGTGGGGCCGCCTCGCATCTTCTTTTTTAGAATACTATTTTAAAAATTCTGAATTAGGTGATACTATTAGAGTGACAAGGTTGTAAGGGGGAAGTTAAACGATGTTTTCCGTGGCAAAAGAAAAACTGAAGCCGATTATTTCAGTAGCAGTTGACGAAAGTAAAGAAGTTTTGCGCTCGACCTTAAGAAACCTTAAAGAACCATTCTTATTTTTAAAAAAAGAAAATCAATTATTTGCTTATGTGGTGATTGGGAAGCAGGAAAAAGAGGCATCATCGGTGGAACTCCTGCTTGAACACGCTAAACCGCTCGAAAGTATCTGTCATTTGAGTGAACATATTTCCTTGCCCGTATTGTTTCAAATTATCGGAGAACCATTTGCGATTATCAAGGGTGAGGATGGAAAAACAGCGGGGTACATTCGGAGAGAAGATGTTCTGGCAGAGCTTTTTAAACAAGAAAATAAAAGTGTCGACTTACTTAAAATTATCCTGACCTCGATTCCGATGGGGATATTTATTATAGATAAAGAAAAACAAATCATTAATTGCAATGATGCAGGTTTAAAAATGATTAAATCGACTGCGGAGAAGGTGCTAAATTTTCCTGCTGAAAATATTTTTAGCAGCTCTCATATTAATAAAGTGTTTTCAACCGGAAAGACACTTCTTAACCATCTTGAAATCACAAACGAAATGGGCGTTCTCGTCGACTATAGCCCGATATTGAACTACGATAACGAAGTCGATGGGATCATTATCGTTGTTCAGGATTTACCAATGGTTGAGGAAATGGCGATGGAAATTGAATACATTAAAGATTTGAATAAGGACCTAAATGCGATTCTTTCAAGTATTTATGATGAAATTCTCGTGGTGAATGCTAAAGGAGAATTACTCCGATTTAGTGAAAATATCATTCAAGATTTTTGGAATGTGGATTTAAAAGAATTGATTGGAAAAAACATTCTTGAACTTGAAGATCGCGGTCTATTTACTCCATCGGTCACAAGGCTTGTCATGAAAAAAAAGAAAAAGGTTTCCGTTGTCCAAGAAACGCAAAACGGCAGAAAAATTCTCGCTGTTGGTAATCCTGTTTTTAATGAAAAGAAGGAACTGGACCGGATTATTATCGCCTCACGCGATATTACTGAAACAACGAGGCTGAAAAGCGAACTGCAGGAAATGCGAAAAATATCCGAACAATATAAGAAAGAATTAGATGATTTTAAGAGCAAGGACCGCTTTTTGAAAAAGTTAATTTATTGCAGTCCAAAAATGGAAAAAATCATGAACCAAGTAAAGAAAATTGCCGACTTTTCTTCGACTGTCCTGCTCCACGGGGAATCTGGGGTAGGAAAAGAAGTGATTGCCCAAGCAATTCACCAATTAGGAAGGCGTTCTCAAAAGCCGTTCCTTAAATTAAACTGCGGCGCGATTCCGGAAAATCTACTTGAGAGTGAACTGTTCGGCTATGCGAAGGGCGCTTTTACTGGTGCCGACAAAAATGGGAAAGAAGGATATTTCAAACAGGCTGACGGAGGCATTCTGTTTCTCGATGAAATTGGTGAGATGCCTGTGCATCTTCAGGTAAAACTACTGCGAGTCCTCCAGGAACAAGAGCTTATCCCTGTTGGCAGTACAACGCCGACTAAGGTAAATGTGCAAATCATCGCTGCTACCAATAAAAACTTAGCGAAAATGGTGGAGGAAGGAAAATTTCGCGAGGATTTATACTATCGCTTAAACGTCATTCCGATCCATATTCCGGCACTAAGGGAGCGGACGGAGGACATTTCCCTGCTTGCCTTCCATTTCCTCCAGCAGCTGAATGAAAAATATGACCGCAACTATCATTTAACACCAGATGCAGTGAATGTGCTTGAATTTTATCCATGGCCGGGGAATGTACGCGAACTGCAAAACATTATTGAACGATTAGTAGTGACTGCCGACCACCCGGCCATTGACGCTGAATTTGTCAGTCAATTTTTATCATTAGGCTATGAACATAAAAAAATGAAACCTGTGATTACCCGAGTGATTCCCTTGCAGGATGCCATCGATCATGTTGAGGAACAGCTAATCATCATGGCAATGAACCAATACAAAACAACTACTAAGGCCGCAAAAGCACTGGGAATCAGCCAATCCTCTGTTAGCAGGAAATATCAAAAAATAGTAACTGAGAAAAATATTAAAATTGAAAACTTATCTTCACTATAAATTAATGCTGATTCAGAGTACTTTGTCTGAATCAGTTTTTTAGCTGATAAGAATGCATACCTTCCCTATCAGGCATAAGTACAGCTATGCCTCTGTCTTCTCCTAACGGCTCGCCAATCGGCGAGTTTTTTTTATGCATTGGGAAATAAGGTTATGCAAATATGAATAGCTTCGATTGTTATTTTTTCAAGAGTTGCTATTTTGCCAGGTTTTTAGTATTGGCACGCTTCTTGCAATATTAGTTATTGAGGGTGAATAAAGGAGGAATTGAAAATGGTCGAAGTTAAAAACCGTGTTGTCAACCTAAAGATGTTTATTGATGGTGAGTGGAAAGATGCTGAAAATCAAGAAACACGCCCAGTGATAAATCCTGCAAATGGAGAAGTGATTTCCTATGCCCCTGAAGGAACAGTCGCCGATGCCCGCGCGGCGATTTATGCGGCGCGCCGTGCGTTTGAAGAAGGTGTTTGGTCGGGTATTTCCGCTCAAGAAAGAGCGTCTTATTTATTCAAAATTGCTGACAAAATTGATGAATATGCTTCGGAGTTAACCGAGCTTGAAACGGTGGATAATGGGAAGCCGTTAAGGGAAGCAGGCTTTGATGTTGCGGACGCAGCCGCATGTTTCCGCTATTATGCAGGATTGATTACGAAGCCAGATGGCCAGACCTATCATGTCTCCGATCCGATGCAGGCCATGGTCGTCCGCGAGCCTGTCGGTGTTTGCGGTTTAATTGTTCCGTGGAATTATCCGCTGTTAATGAGTGTTTGGAAAATTGCTCCGGCGCTGGCTGCTGGAAATACGATTGTCTTTAAACCATCAGAAGTAACACCAGTTACACCGAAAAAGCTGTTTGAAATTTTTGCAGAAGTAGGATTGCCAAAAGGGGTCGCCAATATGGTGATGGGTGCAGGTCCAGTGGTTGGAAATGAAATCGCTTCCCATTCGGAAGTTGACATGGTCTCGTTTACTGGCGGTACGAAAACAGGCAAGCATATTATGAAACAAGCTGCAGATACGATGAAAAAGGTATCGCTCGAGTTAGGTGGCAAATCACCGAATATTATTTTTGCTGATGCTTATTTTGAAACAGCTGTCGATTATGCCTTATTTGGCATTTATGCAGGTTCCGGTCAAGTATGTTCAGCCGGTTCAAGAATTCTTGTTGAAGAAAGTATTTACGACCAATTTGTCGAGCGATTTGTTGAAAGAGCAAAGAAAATTCAAGTTGGACCTGGCCATGATCCTTCCACAGAAATGGGTCCGCTTGTAAGTGAACAACATTTGGAGAAAGTACTCCAGTATATTGAACTTGGAAAACAGGAAGGAGCCACAATTGCTTGCGGTGGAAATCGAATGGTTCGAGATGGATTAGATAAGGGTTATTTTGTTGAACCAACCGTTTTCGTTGATGCGAAGCAAGAGATGAGAATCGTCCAGGAGGAAATCTTCGGCCCAGTTGTTATTATTCAAAAATTCAGGGATGAAGAAGAAGCACTTAAGCTTGCTAATGGAACAGTTTATGGACTAGCTGGCGCTGTTTTTACTAAAGATGGTGCGAAAGGACTGCGGGTTATTAAGAAGCTTCGTGCAGGGATAACCTGGGTGAATTCTTATCATCCTACGTATAACGAAGCACCATGGGGCGGCTATAAACAAAGCGGCATTGGCCGCAGCCTTGGAACATTTGGTCTTGAGGAATTCCAGGAGATTAAACAGATTAACATCAATCTGCAAGTAGAGCCGGTTGGCTGGTTTTCAAATTAAAAGCGAAGTGCATTAGCCGCCGGGCTGCTTGCGCCGGACAATTATCTAATTCAAGAGGAGGAACGAGATTATGAGTATCGATATAAAAAATAAGCAAAATCAACATGTGAGTGAATATATTAATAAGGTTCTAAGTTTAATAGAAAAAGAAGATATTAATCAAGCAGAAGCAGCTTGGATTACGAAGGAAACGGTGGATGGCTTTCGTGAGCACGTAAACCCAGGATTCCTGGAATACCGCAAAACAGTTACGGAAGGCGGTCAATTTGCGGCAGTCGAGTGGTCGGATAATGGTTCGTGTTTTAAGGATGTAAATGGTAAAGAGTATATTGACTGTCTTGGCGGTTTTGGCATCTATAATGTTGGGCACCGTAATCCGAAGGTGGTTAAAGCGGTAACCGACCAATTAAAGCGTCAGGCCCTTCACAGTCAGGATCTGCTTGACCCGCTACGGGCAATGCTGGCAAAAATTTTAGCTGATATTACCCCGGGTGACTTGAAATATGCCTTTTTTACAAACAGTGGGACAGAAAGTGTTGAGGCAGCACTTAAATTAGCAAAAATGTACAGCGAGCGGACAACATTTATTTCGACAACACGGGCTTTCCATGGAAAAAGTCTAGGTTCCTTATCCGGAACGGCAAAAGGAATGTTCCGTAAACCATTCTTGCCATTAATTCCAGGCTTCCGTCACGTACCATTTGGCGATATCGACATGATGCGAAAAACGTTTGAGGTATGCGCTGTTGTTGGCGAAGATGTAGCGGCTGTTATTTTAGAGCCGATTCAAGGTGAAGGGGGGATCATCCTTCCGCCAGAGGGGTATTTAAATCAAGTGCGCGAGCTTTGTGACGAATACGGAGCCTTGTTAATTTTTGATGAAGTACAAACAGGCATGGGACGGACTGGAAAATTGTTCGCAGCTGAGTTGTATGATGTGGTTCCTGATATTATCTGTCTAGCGAAGGCATTTGGCGGCGGAGTGATGCCTGCTGGGGCAATTGTCGCAAGAAAGGATGTATTCAAGAGCTGGTTCCCGAATCCATTTATGCACACGACTACCTTCGGTGGGAATCCGCTAGCCTGTGCAGCAGCAATCGCGACCATTGGTGTGTTAATTGAAGAAAACTTACCTGAGAGAGCAGGGGAAGTTGGTGCGTATTTCTTAGAAGAATTGAAAAAGGCTTCTAAGGGTCATGAAGATAAGGTACAAGAAATTCGTGGTCAAGGCTTAATGATAGGTATCGAATTCCACCAAGACGAAATCGGCTATGAAGTGTCAAAAGGTATGTTTGACCGTGGGGTTCTTGTGGCAGGTACATTGATTAACTCGAAAACGATTCGAATTGAACCTGCGCTGACGATTGCTTATGATGAGGTTGATAAAGTTGTCAGCACTTTTAAAGAGGTATTGGAGCATGTGAAAGCATAGATATATTTTATAGGTTCTGAGATTAGAAAAGAGCCAATTTAACTAAGGGGGGAGCACGGAATTGGAAAAGAAATATGTCAAGCTCCAAACAGAGATACCCGGGCCAAAGTCGAAAGAGATCTTGGAGCGAAGAAATAAATATGTCCCAAAAGGAATCAGCAATAACTGCCAATCGTTTGTAAAAAAAGCACAAGGAGCACTGGTCGAAGATGTGGACGGTAATCATTATCTTGATTTTGCTGGTGCTATTGGAACGTTAAACGTCGGCCATTCACACCCGAGAGTGGTCAGGGCTCTTCAAGAACAGGCAGGTCAATTTATTCACACTGGCTTTAATGTGATGATGTATGAATCATATATTTCATTGGCAGAACGGCTTTGTGAGCTTGCCCCTGGTGACTTTGACAAACAGGCTGCTTTTTTTAACAGCGGTGCGGAAGCGGTTGAAAACGCCGTAAAGATTGCCAGGAAATACACGAAACGCCAGGGGATCGTCTCTTTTACAAGGGGCTTCCATGGCAGAACATTAATGACAATGACAATGACAAGCAAAGTCAAGCCGTATAAATTTGGCTTCGGTCCATTTGCTCCGGAGGTTTATAAGGCGCCGTATCCATATGTGTACCGCCGTCCCGATGGAATGAGTGAACAGCAATATAGTGCAATGATCATTGAGCAATTCGAACAGTTCCTCCTTGCAGAAGTAGCTCCTGAAACCATAGCTGCGGTCGTGATGGAGCCTGTTCAAGGGGAAGGCGGATTTATCGTGCCTGACACTGCCTTTGTTAAGCGGGTAAGAGAAATTTGCACACAATATGGAATTTTATTCGTTGCTGATGAAATTCAAACGGGGTTCGCTAGAACAGGCAAGTATTTTGCAATTGATCACTTTGATGTTGTACCTGATTTACTAACGATTTCAAAATCAATGGGGGCTGGGGTACCAATTAGCGGCGTCATCGGCAGGGCGGAAATTATGAACACGGCAGAGATAGGTGAAATCGGCGGAACCTACTCAGGAAGCCCCCTTGGATGCAGGGCCGCCCTGACGGTTTTAGATATCATCGAAAGTGAGAACCTTAATGATCAAGCCGAAAAGATTGGCGAACGAGTACTCGAAAAAATGGAGCTTCTAGCGGAACGTTTCGATGGAATTGGCGATGTGCGCGGCCTTGGTGCGATGTGTGCGATGGAAATCGTTACAGATCGACAATCGAAAACCCCTGATAAAGAAGCGGTTGGAAAAATTGTAAAGGCAGCTGGCGAACGTGGTCTTATGTTACTTAGCGCAGGGCTTTATAGCAATGTCATACGTCTCCTCATGCCGTTAACAATCACTGATGACCAGCTTGAAGAAGGATTACAAATTCTTGAGGAAGCGATGGAAGCAGTCTATCTACATGATCCTGCCTTATCGGTTGGAGGGAATAAAAATGGATGTCATTAAGCAAAATTATCAAATTTATCCTATGTATCTAAATGGGGAATGGGTTGGCAATGATTATGAGGTTTTTACCGATATTATCAATCCAGCGACAAAGGAAGTAATTGGTGCAGTGCCAACAGGAGGAGCTTTTGAAGCAGAGCAGGCAGTCGATGCTGCCGATAAAGCCTTCAACATCTGGTCGAAAAAGACAGCGGAAGAGCGTTATCATCTCCTGATGAAATGGTTCTTTTTAATTGAAGAAAACAAGCATGAAATTGCACGAATTATGACGATTGAGCAAGGAAAGCCATTAAAAGAGGCACTTGGAGAGGTGCAGTACGCAAATGGGTTTATCTCCTGGTATGCAGAGGAGGGGAAACGGGTGTACGGTGAAACGATTCCGGCATCCCACCCTAATAAAAGGATTCTGGTTAGGAAAGAGCCAGTCGGTGTGATTGCTGCGATTACCCCGTGGAATTTCCCGGCAGCGATGATTACAAGAAAAGTAGCACCAGCACTTGCAGCCGGGTGTACAGCCGTTGTAAAACCGGCGAACCAAACTCCGCTTACAGCTTTAAAAATGGCTGAACTTGCCCATGAGGCGGGGATTCCTGCAGGTGTACTAAACGTGATTACTGGCCGATCCTCCGAAATTGGCGAGGTATGGCTAAAGGACCCACGGGTGAGGAAAATTACCTTTACCGGTTCAACAGAGGTCGGCAAAACCTTGATGCGCGGGGCAGCTGAAAATGTAAAAAAGGTATCACTTGAGCTTGGCGGAAATGCCCCGTTTATTGTCATGGATGATGCAAACCTAGCGAAGGCTGCTGTGGGACTTGTCCAATCGAAGTTCCGCAATGCCGGCCAAACCTGTATTTGCACGAATCGTGTTTATGTGCAAGAAAGTGTTGCCGACGAATTTATTAAGCTTTTTCAAGCAGAATTAGAGAAGCTTAAGGTCGGCAACGGGCTTGAAGAAGGAACAGATATTGGACCATTAATTGATAAAGCCGCCTATAAAAAAGTAGAGGGACTTGTCAAGGATGCGCTGAAGAAGGGTGGCAAGGTCACTTACAGCGGACTTAAACCTGCTGAAGAAAACGGCTATTTCTATGCCCCAACGATTTTGACCGATATTCACGATGAAATGGAATGTATGAGGGATGAGATCTTTGGTCCGCTCGCGCCGATCTCCATCTTCAAAACGGAAGAGGAAGTCATCGAACGGGCAAACAATTCCTGCTATGGTTTAGCGGCCTATGTCTATACGGAAAATTTAAGCCGATCGTTTAGAATCACAGAGCAGCTTGAGTATGGCATTATTGGTTTGAATGATGCTCTGCCATCAGTCGTTCAAGCTCCATTCGGCGGCTATAAGGAGAGCGGCCTTGGCCGTGAAGGCGGCCATTACGGGATCGAGGAATTTTTGGAGGTTAAGTATATTTCCATCGGACTGGATCTTTGAAAATAGAACTGCCGGAATGGCTAAAAAACCGAACAAAATGTGAACTCGGCGGAATTCTGGTGGAATTCATTCAAAAACCCGCGGAATTAGTTTGAAATTCCGTGGAAATATCGTGAAACTTTGCGGAATCACTTAATCCAACCCGAGTCAAAATTAAAATAAGAAAATTTATCAAGCATTTTTTGAAAAAGTAGCTGCCTAATTCGCTTCATCCTCTATTCAGAGGAGAGCCCACGAATAAAAGTCAGTGAAACACTCAGTGCCGTTATTTGTCATTGATTGTTTTTGCTGGCTTTTTTTAAATAGAAAACCAAGTGAGAAGGGAGACAGGGCCGCTCCATGGAATAAAAGTAATTATCCCGTGTATTAGCAGGCCCCCTGGCCACCGACAACATGTAGTAAATGACTGATCAAATGTCATTATTGCCACTGATTTCGTCATAAGTATCAATTCACCTGTTTTTTAAACAAATAAACTTCAAATTATCTGCCTTGCTGTGTTACGATAAAGTATAAAAGCGAATGAAGAAAGAAGGGATTGAAAGTGATTAAGACCATTTTGTTTGACGTTGATGGAGTCTTACTTAGTGAAGAGCACTATTTTGATGCATCTGCCTTAACGGTTTGGGAGCTGTTGATTAGCTGTAGTTACCTAGCATTAACCCCTGAAAATTTTAAAACGGACTATAATGAAAAGGAAATTAAGCAAATTAGGGCACATGTATTTGAAAACGATAAAGTCCTCAAATTTATGAAATCACGCGGCTTAAATGCTAACTGGGACATGATCTATCTATCATTCAGCCACCAACTAATTCATCTGCTGTCTCAAATCAAAGAAACTGAATTTGAAAAAATCACTAATTGGTGTCAGGCACCAATTAATCGTGAAACATTGTTGGAGATTGGCAGGGTGTTAAGTAATTATCACGTAACAATCGATTTTAACTTGTTTGTGGAGGATTTTGCGAAGTCAGAGGCAACGAAGCAGGAATTGCTTAGTTATTTGAATGAACTGGCGAAGGAGAAGCTTGGGGTAGAAACAACCATTTTTAATAAAGGTGAGCTTTGGTCCATCTGTGAGCATGTTTCCCAGGAATGGTATGTTGGCGATGAACATGTCCTTGCTTCTACCGGGAGAACCTCTGTGCAAACCGGTAAAAGAGGATTCCTCGCAAATGAAACGACATTAGCACCTAGGGATGATATCTCAAACTTGTTTCAATATCTAACCAAGGCAGGATTCACGATTGGAATCGGAACAGGGAGGCCTGCGCTTGAAACGTTTCAGCCATTTCAGCATTTAAATTGGTTAAAACATTTTGATGAAAAGCGGATTGTGACGGCTGACGAAGTGTTATTAGCGGAAAAAGAGCTGCCAGAATGGAAATCCTTATCAAAACCGCATCCGTATACATATGTAATGGCTCTTAAGGGGAAAGGGGCTTCAGTACAGGAATGCTTAAATACGGTGCTGCCAATCGAAAACGGTGAAGAGATACTTGTGGTCGGGGACTCTTTGGCCGACCTTCTCGCTGCAAGGCAATTAGGCTGTCAGTTTGCTGCCGTTTTAACAGGCCTATCCGGGAAAGATGCGCGAAGTGAATTTGAACAACATCAGGCGGATTATATTCTGGATTCTGTTTTGGATCTTAAGCGTATTTTATAAAATAAAAGAAAGAGGGCTGTGCAACCTTGTAAGCCCTCTTTACCAAAATTACATACTTTCCACCTTCTCCGGCTCCAAACGCCCCGGTTCAAACGAATCAACATTCGTCAACTCCAGCAATTGTGCCTCATCCAATCCTTCAATTAAGGTTAAATTACGAATAACCTCAGCGCCCAACGCTTTATCAAGGGTTAACACCATGATGGCTTCCCCGCCAACCTCAGTTCGACCGACCTGCATCGTACCAATATTGATCCCATGGCTCCCTAATAGTGATCCAACCTTGCCAATCATACCAGGTACATCCCGATGCTTAATATATAAAAGGAATTTTTCCGGTCTTATGTCAATACGATATTGGTTAATTTTTAAAATCCTTGCACCGTAACCGTTTAAGACAGTTGCGCCAATCCGCGCTGTATCCAAACCGTTTGCGACAGACAGCTCCATAAAATTCGCAAAGCCTTTATTTGAGGCGTTTTTCACGACATTATAAGAAACACCCTGCTCCTTCAATAGATGAAGTGCATTAATGAGATTGACAGAATCGCTTAAATGATAGGATAAAATCCCTTTTAAGAGAGTACGAGTCAACAATTCTGTATCCTCATCAATTAAATCGCCATAGTAATTGATTTCAATTTTTTCAGGAGCCTGCTTGTTTAATAATTGAATCACGAGCTGGCCCATTTGATCGCCAAGCAGTAAATATGGCTGAAGTTTTGCCTGGGTTTCTCCAGACATTTGCGGCATATTAACCGCATTCTGAATCGACTGCTTTTCAAAAATCTCAATAATTTCCGCGCTCACTTCTTGGGCAACCTTTTCCTGTGCTTCCACGGTCGATGCCCCGAGATGCGGTGTTACGATGATATTAGGGTTCTGCAGCAATTCTACATCTGCAACTGGTTCTTTTTCAAACACATCAAGGGCAGCGCCGGCTACATGACCTGCCTGAATTGCTCTAACCAAAGCTTTCTCGTCGATCACCCCGCCGCGGGCACAGTTAACAAAGCGGACATCTTTTTTTGTTTTGCTTAAGTAGTCGTCATTTATCAGTCCTCTTGTATCATTGGTCAGAGGTGTATGAATGGTAATAAAATCAGATTCTCGGGCAATTAATTCTAGGCTTGCCTTCGTCATCCCCAGTTTTTTCGCTCGCTCTTCTGTTAGATATGGGTCATATCCCAGTATATTCATGCCAAAGCTCTTCGCCCTTTTCGCCACTTCTGTTCCAATCTTACCCATACCAATAACACCAAGCGTTTTCTTGTATAATTCGACCCCTTTAAAGGAATTGCGGTCCCATTCCCCAGCAGCAGTTTTTTGATGTGCCTGTGGAATTTTTCTCGCTAATGACAGCATCATCGCTAATGTATGCTCTGTTGCAGCAATCGTATTTGCACCAGGGGCATTTATTACAATAATCCCTTTGCGGGTCGCCGCATTGACATCAATGTTATCAACCCCGACACCAGCCCGGGCAATAACCCGCAGCCGGTCTGCAGCTAAGAGCAGTTCTTCGGTTACTTTTGTTTGACTTCTCACAATTAGTGCATCGTAATCGCCAATAATCTTTTTTAACTCCTCAGTTGGCAGTGTAGGCTGCCGCTCAACAACAAAATGGGGATGCTCAATAAGACTCACTAAACCTGTGCTGCTAATTCCATCGGTTACAAGTACTTTATACATGCTTCATCCAAACCTCCTAAACACTTTTAAAAGCGATACAGTACATTTCTTCCTAATACTTTTATGCCATCTAACGTAATGCAATACCCTTTGTGCCTTTCGGAAAATTCTCCTTTCATAAAAAATAGAAAACGCCCCTCATAACAGACAGTATTGTCCAGTTATGAGGGACGTGAATGAACGTGGTGCCACCCTCTTTTGCTGCTGGGAACAAGCAGCCTCAACAATATAACGGTTTATCACCGGGCATGCCTACTATAAGGTTCAGCAGCCAGTTCAGAAGGGCTGGGTATAATAAGAAATTGCACCGGTTCGCAGCAACCACCGGCTCTCTGTGGCGTTTTCTTATTGCCGTCTTCATCATCACTTTTTCATTTATAGAATTTATTGAAATTTCAAAAACCAACTAAATATAGGGACTATTCTACAACCTTACCTTCGGGCTTGTAAAGAGATAAAGAGGAAAAACTTTTTCTTTTTATTCAGAAAAATTTTAGCCAAAAACAGCAATCCTATTATGACGGCATAGTAAGCGGTTTCATTATAAAACAGTAAAACAAATCTATTGTAAAAAAATAAAGAGAGTCATATAATGTCTACATTAGAAAAACATTTGTATTTTGTGGGTGGACATTTACGGGAGGGGAATTCATGAAAGCAATCTCGATTGGGTTATTAGGTTTAGGCACTGTTGGTTCAGGTGTTGTAAAAATTATTGAAAATCATCAAGATAAATTAATCCACCAAGTAGGGTGTCCGGTTGTCGTTAAAAAGGTCCTTGTCCAGGATTTACATAAGAGCAGACCGGTTGAAATAGATACAAAGATATTAACTTCCAGCCCTGATGATATCCTATTTGACAATGAAATTGATGTTGTCATAGAAGTAATGGGCGGGGTACATCAAACAAAGGACTATTTGATTACAGCACTCCGCCAAGGAAAGCATGTAGTAACCGCCAATAAAGATTTGATGGCCCTGCATGGATCCGAGCTGTTAACAGTTGCCTCAGAACATGGCTGCGACCTGTTTTACGAAGCAAGCGTGGCTGGAGGTATTCCAATTTTAAGAGGCCTTGTTGATGGGCTTGCGTCGGACAGGATTACGCAAATGATGGGAATTGTCAATGGCACAACGAATTATATCTTAACCAAGATGAGTGATGAAGGGCGTTCATATGAAAATGTTCTCAAAGAAGCCCAGGAGCTCGGCTTTGCAGAAGCTGATCCAACCGCTGATGTTGAAGGACTTGATGCAGCCAGAAAAATGACGATTCTCGCTACATTAGGCTTTTCAATGCATATAGATTTAGATGATGTGAAGGTTAGCGGTATTTCTAGCATTACCGAAGAAGATTTACGCTATGGAAAGCAATTAGGCTATACGATGAAATTAATCGGTTATGCCCATCGTGAGGGAGAAAAGGTTGAGGTAAGTGTTGCGCCTACCTTTCTATCAAATAATCATCCGCTTGCCTCTGTGCAAAATGAATACAATGCGGTTTACGTTTATGGTGAGGCTGTTGGTGAAACGATGTTTTATGGACCTGGAGCAGGAAGCCTGCCGACCGCAACAGCTGTCGTTTCAGACCTTGTGGGTGTCATAAAAAATTACAGGCTTGGAGTAAATGGCCGGAGTGCTGTCACACCGCAATATCCTAAACGGTTAAAGGACAGTGAAGAAAAGTTCTCCAAATACTTCTTGCGGATTCATGTACAGGATGAGGTTGGCGTGTTCGCAGATATAACCGCCATTTTTGCAAAATATGGGGTAAGCTTTGAAAAAATCCTGCAGCTGCCAATCAAGAAAAATGAAACGTCAGAAATTGTATTAGTTACCCACAAGGCTTCGTTAACCAATTACGATAAAATATTACTAGAATTATATGATCTGCAAGCAGTAAAAGAAATTAAAAGCGCATATAGAGTGGTGAGGAAATCGTTATGAGATGGCCGGGATTATTAGAAGCATATAAAGAATTTTTACCTATCAATCAAGAAACACCTAAACTTACGTTAAATGAGGGAAATACTCCATTAATAATGCTAGAAAGACTTTCCCAGGAATGGGGCGTTGAGCTTTATGTCAAAGTGGAAGGGGCCAACCCGACTGGCTCTTTCAAAGACAGGGGCATGGTCATGGCTGTTGCCAAAGCAGTAGAGGAAGGCAGTAAAACAGTCATCTGTGCCTCAACAGGAAATACGTCGGCTGCTGCGGCGGCATATGCGGCACGGGCTGGGATAAATTGTATCGTCGTGATTCCTGAGGGGAAAATTTCGCTGGGAAAACTAGCTCAAGCAATGATGTATGGAGCAGAAATTATCTCGATTGAAGGCAATTTCGACGAAGCGTTAAAAATGGTTCGAAATATTAGTAAGGTGGAACCAATAACGCTCGTAAATTCAGTCAATCCATATAGGCTTGAAGGACAAAAAACAGCTGCGTTTGAGGTTTGTGACCAGCTTGGTGCTGCTCCTGAACTATTGGCGATTCCAGTTGGAAATGCCGGAAATATCAGTGCCTATTGGAAAGGCTTTAAAGAATATAACGATAAAAAAGAGACTGGACTGCCAAGAATGTTTGGCTTCGAAGCAGCAGGTGCTGCCGCTCTTGTCCATAATCGCGTATTTGAAAATCCGGAAACCATTGCAACGGCGATTCGGATTGGAAACCCGGCTAGCTGGAATCTGGCTGTTAATGCAGTAGAAGAATCACATGGCCAATTTGATGAAGTTAGCGATGAAGAAATCATTGCCGCCTATAAAAAACTAGCCTCATCAGAAGGTGTATTTGCTGAGCCAGCTTCTTGTGCATCGCTTGCCGGAGTTTATAAGAGTATCCAAAATGGAAAAATAACAAAAGGCACGAAAATTGTCGCTGTCCTGACAGGCAATGGTTTAAAGGACCCCGATACAGCCATCAATAGCAGCCTAATTACGCCAAAGCAATTACCAAACGATGAAAGAGCGGTAGCCGATTATATTCGGGGAGTTGTCCGCGGATGACCTTACATGACCGCTTTATGATTAAAGTACCTGCAAGTACAGCTAATCTTGGGCCGGGATTTGATTCGATAGGACTTGCCTTAAATTTATATTTGACATTAGAAATCGAGAAACATGATAAGTGGGAATGCTATTCATTATGCGAGGAATTGAAGGACCTCCCAACAGATGAGAGTCATTTTATCTGCCAAGTTGCCATTAAGACCGCGGCACACTATGGAATTGATTTACCGTCTTGTAAAATTAAGGTGGAAAGTGAAATTCCATTAGCGCGCGGGCTGGGATCAAGTGCAGCAGCAATCGTTGCAGGGATTGAGCTGGCAGATGCTATTGGCGGCTTACATTTGACAAGAGAGGAAAAGCTACTGCTTGCGACAAAGTGGGAAGGGCATCCGGATAATGTAGGTGCTTCCCTTTATGGAGGGCTTGTGGTCGGGTGTTACGATCAACATGAGGTGGATATGTTGTCATTCAAGAATCTTCCTTTAGAAATTGTTGTAGTGATCCCGAAAGAAATCCTATTGACGAAGGAATCGAGAGACGTTCTGCCGGATGTCTATTCTCGGCAAGAGGCTGTAGAGGCTTCATCAACTGCAAATCTTCTGGTTGCCGCCCTTTTAAGTCAAAATTGGTCTCTGGCAGGAAAAATGATGGAACAAGATCGCTTCCATCAGCCGTATCGAAAACCGCTTGTCCATGCCTATCAAGAGATTGAAAAATTGGCTAAAAAGAATGGGGCATTCGGAGTGGCATTAAGTGGTGCGGGACCAACTGTGATTTGCTTTAGTGAAAAAGGAAATGGGCAGAAGCTAAAGCAGGCCTTGGATAAAGAATTTTCGAACATGACCGTAAAGCGGCTTTCTTTTGATTTTCATGGAAGTTGTGTGAAAGAACTAGAGAAATTCGTGAAATAATCAGGGCAGCCTTGGCTGCCTTATTTTTTCGAGAGGAATATTTCAAACTCTTCCTTGCTTAATGGTTTACTAAACAAGTATCCTTGCATTTGAACACAATTCTTCGATAACAAAAAATCCTTTTGATACTCTTTTTCGACGCCTTCCGCAATTACATTGAGATGGAGGCTGCGAGCGAGATTGATAACTGCTTCCGGAATCTCTGAATTTCTATAATCCTCATCGATATTTTGGATGAATGACTTATCGATTTTTAAAGTGTTAATTGGTAAATCCTTTAAATAGCTTAATGAGGAGTATCCGGTTCCAAAATCATCTATTGAAACGGAAATTCCGAATTTTTGTAAAGATTTGAGTGATTGGACAATTTCTGTTGAATTATTTAAGAGGATACTTTCTGTAATTTCTATTTCCAAATTCTCTGGTGGCAAATGACTTTCAGAAAGGATCTCATTAACCCTTTGTACCATCCTGAATGGATCTTGGAATTGGCGGGCTGAGAAATTCACAGAAATGGATAATGGCAGGGAACGGGAAGCGTTCCATTTGCTTACCTGCTGACAAGCTAACTTCATCACTAGTTCCCATAAGGGTTGAATTAGCCCAGTATCTTCTGCAATCGGAATGAACAGCTCTGGTGAGACAACTCCAAATTCTTCGTCTGTCCATCTTACTAGTGCCTCTGCTCCAAAAATAACCCCTGTATCTACATTGATTTTCGGTTGATAGAAAACCTCAATTTTTTCATTTTCAATTGCTTTTCTTAAGTGTGCTTCTAATCGCGGTCTTTCAATGTTCGATTGATTTAATTTCTCGGAATAAACGGTTACTGTATTACCGCCAGCATTTTTTGAAGAGTACATTGCCAAATCTGAATAAATGATAAGTGTGTCCATGTTTTTAGTATGATCAGGAAATATACTGATGCCGCAGCTAGCACTTAGATAAATTTCTTTGTTATTTAAAGAATAGGGCTTTTTTAGATTATTGACGATGCGTTCTGCTGCTGCCCTTGATTCACTTAAAGTAAGATTTCTGAGTAAAATAATAAATTCGTCTCCGCCTTGTCTTGTAATGATCGTATTTTCATCAGCAGGTAAACACTCTTTTATCCTGCCTGAGACAATTGTTAGGATTTCATCACCTTTGTTGTGTCCAAAGGAATCATTAACCTGTTTAAACCGATCCAAATCAATGAATAAAACAGACACTGTTTCACCTGTTTCATTAGCACGATTAATAATTAGTTCTAATTTTTCTTGAAAATATCGTCTATTTAACAAGCCTGTTAATGGATCATGGTATGCCTGATATTCAATAAGTTCTTTACTCCGATTTAAATCCTCAACATAACTGCTTAAATGATTAGACATGGCATTTACGTTTTCAGCTAGCAGGCCTAATTCGTCTTTTCGATTTACCGCCAATTTTTTCCCGAAGTTACCCTGGGCAATTTCATTAACTTGATCGACGATATAGCCGATTGGCTGGGTGATGGATCTTGAAAAAATAAAACTCACAATTAACACGATTATCATTATCACGATGGAAAGAAAAATATGTACTCTTAACTCGTGAATGAGTTCCGTTTGAATCAGTCCATAATCATAAACAAGGCCAATAACGAATGGCTGGTCATTCTTTGAAAAAACAGGTACGAATGTCTTCATGATTGTTTTGCCATTCAGGTCGTCCTTATATGATTGCACTTTTCTCGTTTTGAATGCATTTTTGATATGTTTCTCATCAGTTGTGATGTTTTGATAGGTATATGACCCGTACCAAATAGGCTGTGCCGAAATTCGAATATATTTATTTCCGTTTAAATGGACAACTTCCTTCTTTTTACCAAAATTTTTCGGATTAAAAACAGTTAACTCCAAAATCCCTTCTTCTTTCGTAAAGTCTTTAATTATTTTCCCCGGACCAAATCGTTTTTCGTATTCTGATATTTTGTCACGAAAGTAGGGATTGATAATATAATTCGTTGAACCATCAAAATAATAGCCCCATTTATCAATATGGTGTGGATTAGATGAAGCAACTTCAATTGGGCCAGACCAATAATTTGGTAAGGTAATACCTTTTCCGACGGATACTGGATTTAAGGAGAAAAGCTGATTATAGGCATCATACCAGTAGCCCCAGCCTTTAGTGGACATGCCAATTTCGTAAGGGTCGGAGGATCTTACCCCGACAATGTCATCACTTGTTTTTGCCAATAAGGTAATATGCGAAACACCGACTTCTTTTGCCAAACCTTTCAGCTGCTCATTGGTAATATCCTGATATTGAGCTGGAAGTTCATGCCTAATTGCCAATGATGCTGTTCGTAAGTCTCTTCCCAGAATGTTCTCTACATACAATGTGCCCTTTTTCGTATCTTTAACTTGGAAGGAAACTTCCTTAACAATCATCTTGATGACTTTTTCATTATAATCGAGCAGTTGATTTTTCGAACGAATATAATGGAAGACATTATTGGTTAATAATATAAGAAAAACCAAAACGCAAAAAATCAGCGGAATTTTCTTTTTGATTGACAATGAGACAACACTCCAATGAACTGTTAATCTTTGTATACCTAGTTTTTGCAGAGATCAGTGTTAAGTTGCTTGGGAAATTTAGCCACAAATCATATGTTTGTTTTTCCTGCTCGTACACATACCACTCTTGATATGGTAAAATAGTGTAAATATTATGAAAATGGAAAGGGGGGATTATGAATTGAAGCTGCCTATTATTCAAACCAAACTGCGGATTCCGGCTGTAAAGGATGACTTTATTAGAAGGGCAAAGCTCACGAGGAAAATGAAGAAGATCCCTGAATATCCTTTGACCATTATTCATTCAGGAGCCGGTTTTGGAAAGAGTACGGCGCTTGCCTTGTTTATGAGAGACGAACGGCTTCCGGGCTGTTGGTACTCAATCTCTCCGATGGATGATGACATCCTTCCCTTCCTTTCCTATATTGTTCATACCATACGTCGAATTGTTCCTGCTTTCGGAAGTGAACTTTCCGCATATATAGACACAATGGACCGCTATATCCGTGAAGAGGAGCTGAGTGTTTTATGTTCCGTGTTTATAAATGAAATCGTTGAAATCAATACTGATATTACCTTGATTTTGGATGACTTTCATCAAATTGAACATTCCTATACGATCAATCGTTGGCTGGAAAAAGTACTTGAACACATCCCTGCCAATTTACATATGGTTATTTCCAGCCGCAGCCGCCCGGTGTGGAAGCGTCTGACGATAATGAAAGCCTGCGGGCTATTATTAGAGATACAAAGGGATGATTTAGTCCTTACCCAGGAAGAAATGGAGCTGCTATTAACCGATCAGTATGGATTAGAAATAGAGCATCATCATTTGCAACTAATTTACGAGATGACAGAGGGCTGGGTCATAGCCATATGCATGATTGCTCAGCAGATCCCATTAAAAAAGGACATTTCCGAGCTTTTTGAGCATTCCTCACACTCCCTGCAAGATTTTTTTCAGTATCTAGTGATGGAGGTTTTTTCAAAACAGCCGCCTATCATTCAGCAGTTTCTCGAGCAAACGTCGATATTTGAAGAAATAGAGGAAGAAATGTGTGAGGAAGTCATTGGACTAAACGGTGCCTCAGGAATGCTTGAGCAACTGAAGAATCGAAATTTATTTATCCAAAAGGTTGGTTTGAACCATTATCGTTATCACGCCTTATTTAAAGAGTTTCTCGAAAATACGTTTCAAAAAAATAATCCTGGTAATTTTACCGTACTCCACGAAAGATGTGCCCGTTTTTATGAAAAAAGACAATTATGGGAGGAAGCGCTTTATCATTATAAAAAAATTCATCATCATAAAGCAATTGCCTCTATCTTACAAGAGAACGGCTTAAGGATGCTTGAAAGTGGAAAATTGGAAAGCCTTTATGATCAATTAACGAGTCTTCCTGAAGCGGCGATGAAATCGTACTACCTTCTGTGGTATCTAAAAGCAGAAATTCATCGGTACCGTTCCCATTACCAAGAGGCCGAGGATTGCTATGAAAAGTCATTTATTGGTGCGGAAAAAAAGCAGGATCATCTTGGAATGAGTATGGCCCTTGAAGGAAAGGCGAAGATTTATTTAGACACGATACAGCCACACCATGCCGAACGTCTTTTATACGAAGCGATAGCCTGCAGGGAAAAATGCAAGGGGTCGGATAAAGAACGGGGTAAACTCTATCAAATGTTGTCTGAGAATCTATTAAACTTAGGAAAAGCTTCAGAGGCTGAAAAATGGATTCAAAAAACAAAGGCAGTTAATTTTGATGGGAATTTAGAAGCAAGGTTGTATTTAAGAACCGGCCGATTTGTGGAAGCAAAGAAAGTCCTTTACAAATATGAGTTGAAGGGTACATTTGCGACCACATTGCCACAAGCTCATCGTGAAACGGATTTATTACTTTCTTTAATCGAAGCCTTTACTGGTGAGGGAGTAAAAGCAAAGGAGCTAGCCGAGCAGGGAATTCAACAAGGAATAAGCTATAAAGCCCCGTTTGTTGAGGCGTGTGGCTGGATCCGTATGGGTCATGCCGTGCAAATTTTAAATAAATATGAATCCCATTTAGCCGAGAACTGCTACCAAACGGCGTTAGAAATTATGGATCAGCTTGGTGTTGACAGAGGGAAGGCCGAGCCGTTAATGGGTCTTTGTATTTTATACGGAACAAGGGGAGAACTGGAACGGGCATTGGAGGCAGGAAAGAAGGCACTCCAGGAGACAGAAAAGGTTCATGATGTTTGGCTGTCTGCCTTGATCACACTTTGCATGGGGATTACCTGCATTTATAATGAACGGCTGCCGAAAGTACTTCATTACTTGGAAAAAGCAACTTCTCTTTTTCATCATTGTGAGGACTCCTTTGGGCAAATGCTCAGCAAGTTTTGGTTATCGAATCTATATTATTTAGAGAAAAGACAAGATTTATTTAAGAAAACAATGGATGAATGTTTAAATCTTGTGCAAATTCATGAGTATGAATTCTTTTTTCATAACAGATCCGTATTTAGCCCAAGGGATTTACAAATGTTTGTGCCATTGTTACTTGAGTGTATGAAAGAGAAAATTCAAACGCCATTTGTCAGAAAAACCTTACAGGATCTAGGGGTTAACACTTTTGAAGCTCACCCAGGGTACTCGATTCGCGTTCAGACTCTTGGCCAATTCCGGATTTGGCTTGGTGAGAAGGAGGTAAGCGAAAAGGAGTGGCAAAGAGAAAAGGCGAAGGAATTGTTCCAGTTATTCATTACCATGAATGAGCCAATAGCCAAAGATGAAATCATGCAAATTCTTTGGCCCTATCAAGACAAAAAGAATGCAGACCGTGATTTCAAGGTGGCCTTAAATAGCCTTCAGCATGTACTGGAACCAATGCGGAAAGCAAGAGCGGCTCCCTTTTTTATCATTCGCGAAGGGATGTTTTACGGATTAAATCCAAATGCTGTGATTGAAGTGGATACGACACATTTTCATTCGCTGATTCAAGAGGGATTAAATGAAAGCGATTATGAAAAAATTATTTATTTCCTTGAGAGAGGGTTGAGCCTTTATCAAGGAGACTTTTTGCCAGACCGCCGCTATGATGATTGGTGTATCAGTAAAAGAGAGAGCATGCTCGTTTATTTTTTACGAGGTGCTGAAAAAATGGCACAACTAATGGTTCGCCATGAAAACTACGAAGCGGCTATATACTGGTGCGAAAAAATTCTTGAACGTGACCGTACATGGGAAGAGGCCTATCGCTTGTTGATGTACTGTTATTATCGAAAAAATAATCGCCCGCAAGCGATGAAGTGGTATCAAAAATGCACAGAGGTTTTGGAGGAAGAACTCGGAGTATCGCCATTGGAACCAACAAAGCATATGTACAACATGATTATTGAATCAGAAAACTTTATTCATCCAAATGAACAGCCTTAATGTAGGGCTGTTTTTCTTAGTTGGAAAATTACGGAAATTGAAATCCGGCCAATACCCACAAAAAAAGAGCCATTCTTTTCAAAAAATAAGCCAAAGCTTTGCGATCAGTTAATCAGATAACATTATTCATCCCACCGAGCAGCCAAGAATTATTTAATTTGTAACTCCATTGTAACTTCCTCCTTCTATCATAAAATCAATGCTTTGCCAGTTTTAAAGTAAACATTTTAAGGGGGAAATAGTGTGAAGAGTTACCGTGGGAAATGGGCATTAGTAGGATTGCTTATGTTTATGGTGATTTTTGCCAGTGCTTGCGGCTCTGACAAATCATCATCAGAGCCAAAAGACGATGGTGGAAAAAAGGAGGAGCGCTCACCAATAAAAATCGGTGTGCTTGCCTCCAAGACAGGAGCACTTGAATCCTATGGAAAACAAACATTAAGAGGTTTTGAGCTTGGGCTTGATTATGCAACGGAAGGCAAGATGGAGGTTGCCGGCAGAAAAATTGAATTCATTGTTGAAGATACTGAAACAAAGCCGGAAGTGGCCGTCCAAAAAGCGACGAAGTTATTAGAAGAAGATAAAGTAGATTTCCTTGTTGGATCGTCCAGTTCGGCAGACACGCTTGCCGTATTACCGTTGGCAGAGGAATATAAAAAGATCATGGTAGTTGAACCAGCTGCTGCAGACAGTATTACAGGCTCAGAGTTTAATAAGTATATCTTCCATTCCGCACGAAACTCTTCACAAGATGCGGTTGCCGGCGCAGCAGCGATTGCCAAAAAGGGTGTAAAAATTGCGACGCTTGCGCCAGACTATTCCTTTGGCCGAGATGGTGTGGCTGCCTTTAAAGAAGCAGCGAAAAAATTGGGTGCTGAAATTGTCAAGGAAGAATATGCAGACCCTGCTGCAACAGATTTTACATCTAACATTCAAAAAATTATCGATGCAAAACCAGATTATCTCTTTGTCGTTTGGGCAGGGGCTAACTCACCTTGGAAGCAAATTGCTGATATGAAGGTACAAGATAAAGGAATCAAGATTTCTACCGGTGCTCCGGATATTGCCGCATTATCGACAATGGAGCCATTGATTGGAATGGAAGGCTTTACCGTTTATTATCATGACCTGCCGAAAAATAAAATCAATGATTGGCTTGTTGAAGAGCATAAGAAGCGATTTAACGGTGATGTTCCCGATTTATTTACACCTGGTGGGATGAGTGCAGCTATTTCCATTGTGGAAGCATTGAAAAAAAACGAAGGGAATGCGGATGCTGATAAATTAATCAAAACGATGGAAGGCATGAGTTTTGAAACGCCGAAAGGAAAATTGACGTACCGTCCAGAAGATCACCAAGCACTGCAAACATTGTATGCCATTAAGCTTGAGAAGAAAGATGGTGTCGCATACCCAGTCCCAGTGCTGATCAGGGAATTGGCTCCTGAAGAAACGGCGCCGCCAATCCGAAACAACTAAAATCATATCAATAAAAAATGACGGGGGTTCGACCATATAAAACACGGTCACCCTCTTCCTCATTTCTATTATAAGGTGGTAAAGATATGGCAACGCTTATTGAGACAACTGACTTATCGATTACTTTTGGCGGCCATACTGCAGTGGATGCTGTCAGTATTTCTGTTCCGGAGAAACACTTTAAGTCGATCATCGGGCCGAATGGTGCCGGAAAGACTACCTTTTTTAATCTCCTAAGCGGACAATTAATGCCGACTCATGGAAAAATCTATTATCGTGGAAAAGATATCTCAAAATTTTCACCGACAAACCGCACAAGAGAAGGGATTGGCCGTTCCTTTCAAATTACCAATGTATTCCCTAATTTAACGGTATTGGAAAATGTAAGATTAGCGGTCCAATCAAAGGTGGGAATTCGGTATCAAATGCTGTTTCATTATAAAAAATACCGAGAATTTGAGGAAAAAGCGTTAGAATGGCTCAAGCTTGTCTTGTTAGATGATAAAAAGGATTCTCTGGCGAGCAACCTTGCCCATGGCGAAAAACGGAAGCTTGAAATTGCGATGCTGTTGGCGCTGGAGACGGAAGTTCTTTTATTTGATGAACCCACAGCAGGCATGTCGCTTGAGGAAGTTCCGGCAATTTTAGAAGTGATAAAAAGAATTAAGGTGCAAGGGAACCGAACGATTATCCTGATTGAACACAAGATGGATATGATCCTCGATTTATCGGATTCGGTAATGGTCCTTTTTAATGGAAGTTTATTGGCTGATGGAACCCCAGAAGAAATTATGAAAAATGAAACGGTGCAGTCTGCCTATTTAGGAGGTCGATTTGATGAATGACCTGTTGAAACTTGATTATGTGGAAACCTATATTGGTCAATATCATATCCTCCAAGGTATTTCCTTTGAGGTGAAAAAAGGTGAAGTGACTGTCCTGCTTGGAAGAAATGGAGCGGGAAAAACAACAACATTACGAACGGTTATGGGGCTGAATCCGGCCTCGAAAGGTAGCGTCATGTTTAAAGGTGCAGCGATTCAGTCCCTGCCAACCTATGCGATTGCCAAAAAGGGCATCGGTTATGTTCCCGAGGATCAGGGGATTTTTGCCGGATTAACGGTGGAGGAAAACATGCGTGTCGCGATTCAAAAAGAAAATGAGGAGACGGCAAAACGCATGGAGTGGATAATCAATCTATTCCCCGACTTGAAAAAGTTTTGGAAAAAACCGGGGGGCCTGTTAAGCGGCGGGCAAAAACAGATGCTTTCAATTGCAAGAGCATATGTCAACGAGACGGAGCTGCTGTTAATTGACGAACCAAGTAAAGGCTTGGCACCAATCGTTGTGGAGAAGGTAATGGAATCGATTTTACAAATGAAAGATCAAACAACTATCTTATTAGTGGAACAAAATTTCATGATGGCGAGCACGATTGGTGATCGTTTTTACATCATTGACGATGGGAGAACCGTCAGTCAGGGATCAATGAAGCAATTAAAAGAAGATGAAGAAATGAAACGAAAATATCTAGGGATTGCGTAAGGAAGGAGGGACGTCTAAGTGGATTTAATCATCAACTTGACCTTAAATGGCCTGGCAACAGGGATGCTGATCTTTCTATTGGCCGCCGGTTTAACGCTGATATTTGGTTTGATGGATGTACTGAATTTCGCTCACGGGGGGTTATTTGCTTGGGGAGCATACAGCGGACTTTGGATTTATTCGCAGACTGATAGTTTTATTATCGGGATTATAGGCGCTATCTTAACTGGATTTCTGCTCGGTATTATTATTGAAAAGTGGATCATTAAACCGGTTTACGGAAACCATGTGCAGCAGATTTTAATCACCCTTGGTCTCATGCTTGTTTTATCTGAAATGCTGAAAGTCATTTGGGGACCCAATCAAATTACAGCCTCACCGCCAGATTATTTGAAAGGCAGCTGGGAGATAGGCGGCATCATTATCATTAAGTACCGTGTATTTATCATTTTAGTAGGCTTCCTCATTTTTGCCGGGGTTCAATATGTGCTCAAAAGAACAAAAATTGGTCTCGTTGTCCGGGCGGGTGTGATGAATAAAGAAATGGTGCAGGCGCTCGGAATCAATATTCAGAAGATATTTATGGTTGTATTTATGATTGGTGCGGGTATGGCAGCGCTTGGCGGCGTATTGCTCGGCCCTTATTCCGGGGTCATTCATGCCGGTATGGGGATGGAGTTCGCCATCCTCGCATTTATTGTTGTTGTCATTGGAGGGATGGGGAATTTCAAAGGCTCGGTTTTAGCCGCCATCCTGGTAGGACTTTCCGGTTCTTTTATGGCTTATTATGTTCCAGACCTATCACTGGCAGTGAACATGCTCCTCATGGCGATTGTGTTAATTATTCGGCCGCAGGGTCTATTCGGAGCGAAGGGGTGAGAACATGCGAGTAATTCAAGGAAATAGAATGACGGCCATCATTTTAGTTGTTGCAGCTTTTCTGCTCCTTTTGCCGTTTGTCTATGAATCGAGAAACTTAATGATTTTATTAACACAGGTGTTTGTCTTTTCGATTTTTGCTATGAGTTATGATCTGCTACTTGGTTTTACTGGTATCGTCTCTTTTGGGCATGCAATGTTTTTTGGTATTGGCGCTTATTCAATCGGGATTTTTATGAAACGCTTCGAACCAACCCTTGGGTATTTCTTGCTGGCGGTAATGACAACGCTTGCGCTCACTGCGATCGTCAGCTTTATTGTTGGTTTGCTGACGCTGCGTTTAAAAAGTCATTTCTACGCGATGTTAACCTTATCGTTATCAGGACTTTTTCTCGTGTTAGCGGAAAAGTGGCGGTCGATGACATATGGAAATGATGGGTTCACCTTTCGCGTTCCGGAAATGTTTATCGATAGGACTAATTTTTATCTGCTGTGTCTTTTTGTCATGGTTGCGGTATTTCTAATCCTGAAGCGGTTTACTAATTCTCCGCTTGGGCGGGTGCTTCAGGCAATAAGAGAAAATGAACAACGAACGGAATCATTAGGGTTTCATGTGCTGCATTATAAAATTGCCGCAAGTGTCGTTTCTGGCGTATTAGCGGGGATCGCGGGAATCTTGTATGCGATCTCGCTGCGGTTTGTAAATACTAGTGTGTTCGCAATGGATATCACGTTAGATGCTTTATTAATGACAATCATTGGTGGAGTCGGAACATTAGTCGGAGCCATCATCGGAGCGGGTCTAATTGAATTCGCCCATCATTGGTTGACGGAACTGGCGAAAGATCATGTGATTTTTGAACGCTGGATTATCTTTTTTGGCATTATTTATATTTTAGTAGTGATGTTTTTCCCAAAAGGAATTGTCGGGACGTTAAGTACACTTACTTGGAAACGAAAAAAACAGCATGCTGTTAAAAAAGAAGAAAAAGTGGCGGGATAGAAGGTGGAACGAGTGGAAATGAATCAAATTACTTCCTTCGTCGTTCGGTTTCAATTAACAGCGGTTGAAAAGGAAGCAGGCAGAAAACAATGGAGAATAAAGGTTACACATGTGCAGGAGGATCGAGAGACTTTGTTTGAGTCGATTGAGGAAGCGATGGAATTTATGAAGGAAATGGCAGAAGAAGTTTAGGTGAGTAGGTGAGGTAATGCAAATTGGTATTCTGAGTACAGGTACGTATCTGCCGGAGGAATTTTTGACTGGAAAAGAGATCGCTGAACAAGCAGGTATCCCTGTATCTGTTGTCGAAGAGAAAATGGGAATCAAGAAAAAGCATATTCCCGGGTCTAGCGATCATACATGCGAAATGGGGATCATCGCCGCGAAAAAGGCGATTGCCGAGTCGGGCATTGATCCATTGGAGATTGATCTCGTCATTTATATTGGCGAAGAACATAAGGAGTACCCACTTTGGACGGCTGGGATTAAACTTCAAGAAGAAGTGGGAGCATTGAATGCTTGGGCATTTGATGTTGCTTTAAGGTGCGGGACGACCGTTATGGCGTTGAAAGTGGCGAAAAGTATGATGATCGCTGAGCCTGCCATTCGAACCGTTCTACTCGCAGGTGGGTATCGCAATGTTGATTTCATTGATTATGAGAATCCGAGAATCCGTTTCATGTTTAATCTTGGAGCCGGGGGCGGAGCGATTCTTTTACGAAAAGGGCATAACGAAAATCTTTTATTAGAAACAGAACTTATAACGGACGGTTCTTTTTCTGAGGATGTTGTGGTTGTCTCGGGCGGAACAAAGAACCCGATTACGAAAGAGGCGATTGACCAGCGCCTCAATAAGCTAGATGTGCTTGACCCTGAAGGCATGAAACAGCGTTTAGAACAAAAGTCAATGGATAACTTTTTAAAAGTCATTCGCGAATCTCTACGAAAAAGCGGCTTTAGTGAGGCCGATCTTTCCTATTTGGCGATTCTTCACATGAAAAAATCAGCACATGAATATGTATTAAAAGAACTAGGCTTGTCCGAGGAGCAATCTATCTATCTTGAAGACTATGGACATATCGGACAAATCGATCAAATATTGTCGTTGGAACTTGGCTTGAAGGAAGGAAAAATCCAAGATGGGGATGTCGTCGTTTTTGTCAGTGCCGGAATTGGCTACGCTTGGGGAGCATCCACTATTAAATGGGGGAAGGATGATTGAAATGGTTCACGTTTCAATGAAGGAAGTGCTTTTGCCGAATGGAGAAACACTTGTCTACAGGGAGAGAGAAGGCGGCGAGGTAAAGGTTTTGTTAATCCATGGTAACATGACATCATCGAAGCACTGGGATCTCGTACTTGATAACATGGACATGAAATATAAGCTTTATGCAGTGGATTTACGTGGCTTTGGCGGTTCTAGCTATAACAATCTAGTAATGTCGATTAAAGATTTTTCAGATGATGTGAAACTGTTTGTAGATGAAATTGGCTTGATAGATTTCGCGATGGTTGGCTGGTCAACGGGTGGGGCGGTTGCCATGCAATTTGCTGCTGATTATCCGAGGTATTGTAATAAGCTGATTTTATTAGCGTCAGAATCGACGCGCGGATATCCATTCGATGGAAAAATATATGAAACTGATCAGCCGAGGCGCTTTGCCTATCATGAAGAAATCAAAAAGGATTTGATTCGAACGATCCCTGTGCAAACTGCCTATGACACGAATGATACGGCTTTATTAAAACTCATATGGAATGCTGTAATATATACACATAATCAGCCTGCACAGGAACATTATGATGAATATGTCCAAGATATGAGAACACAAAGGAATCTGGCTGAGGTCCATCATGCAAACAATACCTTTAATATTAGCCGTCATCATAATGGACTTGTTGCGGGCACTGGGAAAGTGGATTTTATTGATGTCCCTGTTCTGGTGCTGCAAGGGGACCGCGATATGGTGATTTTAAAAGAGATGACCAAAGAACTTGTTGAGGACCTGGGAGAAAAGGCAGCCTTTATCGAATTAAAAGATTGTGGACATTCTCCATTAGTGGATGATCTTCCGCAATTATTGAATGCAATGACACAATTTCTGGAGGATTAATTGATGAGATTACAAGATAGGGTGGCCATCATAACAGGGGCTGCGGGTGGAATTGGATTAACCACTGCGGAGGTGTTTGCCCGAGAAGGCGCTACGGTTGCGATGGCCGATTTTAAAGTGGAGCAAGGGGAAGAATTAGCTCGTGAGGTGCGGCAGAAAGGCTATGAAGCTACTTTTTTTCAAGTAAACGTTGCTGACCGTCAGAGTGTGGATGAAATGGTCGAAAAGGTTCAGAGTGCCTATGGAAAAATCGATATCCTAATTAATAATGCGGGTATCACAAGAGATGCGATGTTGTCAAAGCTAACGGTGGAAGATTTTCAAACCGTTCTTGACGTCAATCTGACAGGTGTATTTCACTGTACGCAGGCTGTTTTACCAGCGATGATTGCGAATGGCCGCGGAAGAATTATTAATACATCTTCTGTTTCCGGAGTCTATGGAAATGTCGGACAAACAAATTATGCGGCCACGAAAGCCGGCGTTGTCGGGATGACAAAAACATGGGCAAAGGAGCTGGGGCGGAAAGGAATTAATGTCAATGCAGTGGCTCCAGGATTTATCGAAACAGGGATGACCGCGAAGGTGCCGGAAAAAGTTTTAGTCCAAATGATGCAGATGGTCCCGCTTGCCCGATTAGGAAAACCGGAGGATATTGCAAATGCTTATTTGTTCCTTGCTTCTGATGAATCGAATTACGTAAATGGAACAGTCCTTCATGTAGATGGCGGAATAATGATGTAATTTTTTAAGCGACCTTTTTGAGGTCGTTTTTTTGGTGGTGAATTGTGACTCTTCCGTGAACTTTGTTCATTATTTTTATTAATTGCAAAATTTGTTCATAACTAAATATTAATATTTGTATATATCTCCCGGAAATTTGTAGATTACACTTTTCATTCATAAAAAAAGTATCCTTGTAACTACCCTGTAACTAAAAATGAGTATGATAGTTCCATCTAGTAGTGAAGGAGCGATTGGTCGGTGAATTGGGAACTGGATTGGCTGGAAAATCGGGCACGATTAACGCCAAATAAGGATGCCATTATAGATGAAAAGACAAGCAAGGCTTGGACATTTAAAGAATTGAATAAGCGGGCAAACTCGACTGCGAGCTGGCTTCATGCCCGGGGCGTTAAAAAAGGCGATCGGATTGCCCTGTTATCGCCAAATCATATTAGCTATTTTGATTTATTGTTTGCCTGCGGGAAAATTGGCTCCATCTTTGTTCCACTTAATTGGCGCTTATCACTGCATGAAATCAACGAAATATTAGAGGATTGTACACCTGTCTTAATTGGAATCCATCAGCAGTTCGAAGTAATAAGTCAACAACTAAATAATATAAGTACCTTTTTTATAGGGGATGCCAGTTACGACGAGCTGGTTTCGTATCCAATTCGAAATTGTTTTATCGAAGAAATTGCTGAAACTGACCCGCTGGCGATGATTTATACCGGCGGGACTACCGGCAAACCTAAGGGGGTCGTGTTAAGCCATCAATCCATTCAGTGGAATGCCCTTAACACAATCGTAAGCTGGAGTTTAGCAGAGGATGATGTGACGGTAAACTATATGCCTATGTTTCATACTGGCGGATTAAATGCCCTAAGCATTCCAATCCTAATGATTGGCGGGACAGTCGTCATAGGCGAGCCATTTACAGGAGAAAAAGTAGTGGAATCCCTGAATCGCTATCGCTGTACAACGATTCTCCTCGTCCCAACCATGTATCATATGCTTATTCAAACAGACGAATATCAAAATAGCGACTTTCCTTTTATGAAAAACTTTTTATCCGGAGCAGCACCATGTCCATTACAAATCTACGAGTCCTTTCAAAAAAAGGGGTTAGCTTTTAAAGAGGGATATGGGCTGACAGAAGCGGGTCCGAATAATTTTTATATAAGTCCGGAGGATGCTCAAGTCAAACGTGGATCTGTCGGCAAGCCGATGCTGTTTAATTCAATAAAACTAGTAAAAAAAGATGGCTGCGAGACGGAGCCAAATGAGGTTGGAGAACTTTTAATAAAAGGAAAACATGGCTTTTCTTTTTATTGGAACCACGAACAGGAAACAAAGGAAACAGTTAAGGAGGGCTGGATTCATACGGGTGATTTAGCCAAAAGGGATGAACAAGGCTTCTATTATATTGTCGGCCGGAAAAAAGAGATGATCATTACTGGCGGAGAGAATGTCTATCCTCTTGAAATAGAGCACTGGCTTGCAGCACACCCAGCGATTGACGAAGTGGCAGTCATAGGGCTGCCCGATGAAAAATGGGGAGAAGTTGTTGCCGCATTCATTACTTTAAAGCAAACTAACAATATACAAGAAGATGAATTAAAAATGTATTGTGAGTCTAAACTAGGCCGATATAAAATTCCAAAGCAATTCATTCACTTAGAGGAACTGCCAAAAACTCATGTTGGAAAAATAGATAAATTAAAATTAAAAAAGATGAGTATTCAAATGTAAAAGGGGGAACTATGACGTTCTCCCTTTTAGCATTTTTCGGCAAGGTCCAGAGCAGTGTCTGATACCTTGAGGTCAACTTCCAACTGTTCGCTTAATTAAGAAAGAACAATTAAATCAAATCTCCGGCACAATCAATAAATAATTTTGAAAGGAGCGATTGCGTTTTATTTATGTTGTAAACAAGATAAAAATACCTTTCATCATCAAAGCCATTTATGTCATAGATTTTTATAAGCTTATTGCTGGAATATTCTCTTGCTGCTATTTCTGAAATAATCGAAATGCCTACACCTTGAATGACAAACTGTAATAAACACTGACCATCCTCTATATATGAAATGATATTTAATTGATCCCTAGCTATGTTATTTTTTTTCAGAAACTTCTCTAGAAGGGCATTCGTACCCGAATCTGAATTTCGCATCACAAAAGGATAATCTGAAATATCCTGAATATTAACAGGTTCTGTTAATTCCATTTGATTAGAGGTAACAAGCACTAACTTTTCTTTTAATAAAGGGATATAGCGAAGTTTATCATCTTCAAATTTTTGACCTAATATCCCGATATCAACAGAACCATTCAGCACCTTTTCACCAACATGTCTTGATGAAGACTGGTTAATATGAAAGATGACTTCAGGATATTGTTCTCTAAATTGCTTAACCATTTTTGGAAGCAAAAACTGTCCCGGAACAGAACTTGCTGCAATTCGAACCATTCCCCGGAGCTCCATCATCCCCCCCTTTAAATCGAGCATTGCTTGGTCTTTAAGAAGTAAAAGCTTAAGTGCCCAGCCATACAATCGTTCTCCATGCGATGTAAGAATGCTTTCTCTGCCGACCCGATCAAAGAGCTTTACACCGAGCATTTTTTCTAACGCTCGAATATGGGAGCTGACAGTAGATTGACTTAGAAATATATCCTCTGCCGCCTTTGAAAAGCTTTTATGTTCAACCACCTTTGTAAAAACAAATAATTGGTGCAAATCCATAGGAATCTTCCCCTTGTATATTCATATAATCGATTAATAGTGATTGGTAAAATAGATAACTTGAATTTATATTAGTTTACCATTTTCTATAATGAAATTGACTTATCTATTTGAATTGTTTATGACAGATGTGCCGAAGGGATTGGGAGAAGGCGGTCGTAACAATCTAACAAAGAAGAAGGAGTGCTGGATTATTAATCCCACTCCTTCTTTTTATACATTTAGTGATATTCTTTTCTTAGTAAGGCATCGTTCCAAAATCCATGGCCATTTCCCGTGTCCAGAATTTGTATTTATGTGTCCGGAATTAGGTAATACGATAGACGGAAAGGACAAGTTTAAATAGTGTTTGGCATCCTTCCTACTGCAATAAGGATCATTAGAAGAATGGACAAATAATGTGTCTACTGCGATTCTCGAAAGTTGCTGCTCCTTCATAGGTACAGGGAAAAATGATTTTGCTTCCGAAAGAACAATAGTAGGAGATGGTGGCGCAACGAGTATGACCTGCTGTGCAATCCTTTTCGTTTGTATCGCTGCGTAATGAAGCCAAAGTATGCAGCCAAGACTATGGGTGATAACCGTGAGTCGATGATCAGTAGGGATTGTCTTAATGGCTGTATGTAATTCCTTCAGCCAAACCTCCAGATCAGGAAAATCGAATTGTGAGAAGGTTGGATAGCATACATGATTGTTTCTTTCTGTTAGTTCGTTAGCCAGCCAAGTTTGCCAATGATCAGGGCCGCTCCCACCTAATCCATGGATGATAAGAAAACTCTGTTGGTTCATAAGATACCCCCTTGTTATATATTTATATATTAATTTAACTATTCCGATTGAATAAGTTGGTATTTATAAAATTATAATGTTTTTAAATAGATATGGCAACTAATGGTTGAAATAAATATTTGCAATCGAAACGATAAACCATCAATATTAATGGATAGGTTATCTAGAAAGTAGGGGTATTTTTGACAGATTTTTTATCATTGGGTATTTCAGAGACGTTAGTAAATAAATTACGCGGCTATGGTGTCGCAAAACCAACTCCAATTCAAGATCAAGCGATTCCATTTGTGATGAATGGCAACGATATTATTGCACAGGCGCAGACAGGTACTGGGAAAACATATGCTTTTATCCTGCCGATTCTAGAAAAAATTAATCGGGAAGCAGCGCAAGTTCAAGCGCTGATCGTTACTCCGACAAGAGAATTAGCTTTGCAAATAACTGAGGAAATTGGAAAATTAATTGTGGATATGCAGGGCATATCTGTTTTAGCTGCTTACGGCGGGCAGGATGTTGACAAACAGTTGAAAAAATTAAAGCGGAATCCGCAAATTGTCGTCGGAACTCCCGGACGGCTGTTAGATCATATAAGAAGGGAAACAGTACGATTATCAGAAATATCTTTCCTAGTCTTAGATGAAGCGGATCAAATGCTTCATATTGGGTTTCTTAGTGAAGTAGAGGATATTATTCGGGAAACACCGGCAAATCGACAAACCATGTTGTTCTCGGCCACAATGCCTCCAGAAATCCGAAAATTGGCAGCGAAACATATGCGTGATCCTGAATACGTTCAAATCGAAAAAACACAAGGACCTGCTGAAAATGTCAAGCAGATGGCAATCCATACGACAGACCGAGCAAAACAAGCGACGCTTATTCAATTAGTAGAAACTCATCGACCGTTTCTAGCTGTTATATTTTGCCGAACGAAACGGAGAGTAAGTAAACTTTATGATGCACTGAAAGCCCACGGATTTTCCTGTGATGAATTGCATGGCGACCTATCCCAGTCAAAAAGAGAACAAGTGATGAAGCGTTTTAGGGACGCGGAGATACAACTGTTAATTGCAACCGATGTCGCGGCAAGAGGGCTAGATGTTGAAGGTGTTACACATGTATTCAACTATGATATTCCTCAGGATGCCGAAAGCTACGTCCATCGCATTGGACGAACGGGAAGGGCAGGAATGACCGGTTTGGCAATAACATTGTATTCCTCTGCCGACCGTCCAACCCTTGATTTAATCGAAAAAGAACTTTCAATCACGATTCAAAAGCAAAACTTGGGGAACACGGATAAGGAAAAAGAAATATCGCGGGATGCTAAAAAGGCCCGTCCACATGTGCGAAATGAAAATCGTGGTGCAGGAAAAGGAAATCAAGGTGGAGATGCTCGAAACAGAAACAAAAAAGACAGCAGAGATGAACGAAAAGGGAACTTCAAACCCACGCAAGGAAAACGGACCAGCACAAAGAATCAAACCTTTAAGTCAGGGAGAAAAACTACCAAAACAAATTCAGGAAGAAATAAATAAGACAAACTGGGACTGAAGTTGATTTCAGTCCCAGTTTGTTGTTTAACGGTTAATCCCAATTCCAGTGTTTGATTTAACAAGTACTTCTTCGAATTTCTTCACATCAGCTTTTTGGCTGGAGAGGATGGTTCCCAGATACCCAGCAAGGAAGCCTAGCGGGATGGAAACGATGCCCGGAGTTGTATATGGAAAGATTGGATTCCCTACAAAAATCGCTTTTCCAACTTCAGGACTGAAAACGTTCGGGCTCATGAGAACTAACCCGATTGCGGAGATCAGTCCAACGAGCATCGCCCATACCGCACCGGTTGTATTGAAACGTTTCCAGTAAATTGTATAAATAATAACAGGCAGATTTGCGCTTGCTGCAACAGCAAAAGCAAGGGAAACAAGGAAGGCAACATTTAGTGTTTGCGCCCCCAAGGCTAGAATAATGGAGATGACCGAAACCCCAATTGCGGCCCAGCGAGCCATACTGACTTGCTGTTTTTCAGTTGCTTTCCCTTTACGCAGGATTTCGTTATAGAAATCATGGGCAAACGCAGAAGCAGCTGTTAGAACCAATCCTGCCACAACAGCTAAAATGGTTGCAAATGCTACTGCAGAAATAAAGGCAAATAGCATATTGCCGCCAATTGCTTTTGCTAAAAGCGGAGCGGCCATATTTCCGGCAGGATTTGCAGCTACAATTTCAGAATTCCCCACAAAGGCAGCTGCACCAAAACCAAGGAAGATCGTCATAACATAAAAGATTCCGATAATCCACGTCGCATAAACAACGGAGGATCGAGCCGTTTTTGCATCTTTTACAGTAAAGAAGCGGACGAGAATATGTGGCAATCCCGCTGTTCCAAGTACGAGTCCCATATTCAATGAAATGGTATCAAGACCAATTTTGTATTTAACACCTGGATTTAAGAAGGCTTCTTTTAAAGGTGTAGCCGTTTTCATTTGGGCAAACATATCGGTTATGCTCCAATTAAATTTCGCAAAAACAATGATTGAAATTAAGAAGGTACCGCCCATTAAAAGGACAGCCTTAATAATTTGCACCCAACTCGTTGCATGCATCCCGCCAAAAATCACATAGACTGTCATCAAGACTCCGACAATTAAAACGGATGTTGTGTAGTCTAAACCCAATAATAATTTAATAAGTGCTCCAGCCCCGACAAGCTGCGCAATCATATAAAAGATGGAGATTGCCACTGTGTTCATCGCGGCAAACCCACGGATTCTCTTGGCATTGAACCGAGCTGCAATCATATCAGCAAACGTATATTTCCCGAGATTCCTTAATGGCTCAGCCACTAAATAAAGCACAACTAAATACGCAACCAGGAAACCAATACTATAAAAAAAACCATCAAAACCTGTTAAGGCAACCGCACCAGCAATTCCTAGGAATGAAGCAGCAGACATATAATCACCAGCGATGGCCAGTCCATTTTGCCAGCCGGTCAGTCCGCCGCCGGCCGTATAAAATTCACTAGCGTTTTTGGTCTTTTTAGAAGCGTAATATGTAATGATTAACGTTACAAAGACGATTCCAAGAAACATGATAAAAGCAGGAGCGTTCATCTGCTTTTTCCCCCTTCCTGGATAACCTGATTAGCTAATTCATCAAATTTAGCCGCTTTTTTTGAATAAAGCATACATAATCCCCATGTCATTACGAACTGTAAGAATGCAAAAACCCATGCCCATGTAATACTGCCGATAACCTTATGATTTAATACCGTTGAATAGGAGGTTAATATAGGTAGTGCGAAATAAAAACAAAAAAAGAAAATAGTGACTGGGATGATAAACTTTTTCTTTTCAGAAAGTAAAATTTGAAATGATGGTGATTGAACAATAAAACTGTAATCGCTTTCAGAATGTGCCTTTGTTTTTCGTGCTTCCATTGGAAGCCCCCCCTCTCAATAAAAAACTGTTGTTCAAACTTGTGGTAAAAAGAATTAACAATGCTGATGGGTCAACTGATGAAGTAAAACCGGGTTTTAGCAGGATGAACAATATTGAGGATTACAGCAGTGCTTTTGACCAATCACACCCTTGTGTACAGAGTTTTCTAAATTTTAAAACTTTATTTTGGTTACAATTATAGTAAGAATGAATTTAAATGCGCAATAGGAAATTCTAAAAATAGGAACAATTATCTACTTTTTCCAAAAGAGAGATTGCAGTTTAATAAATAGGTTCAAACAAAAAAAAAGAAAACCCTTGCTTCGCAAAGGTTTTCGGATTATGGAGACTATCGGGATCGAACCGACGACCTCTTGCATGCCATGCAAGCGCTCTCCCAGCTGAGCTAAGCCCCCAATATTTTATTACAAAAAGAATTATATCTGTATTATAAATTTCTTGCAAGAGGAAATTTCGGGAAAGTTGATAAATTATTTCTCATTTAGCTCATACTTTCAATTTCTACCTTTTTTACACCATCAATATCAGATACAGCCGCATAAACTTCAGTTGTCTTTTCACGATAATCCACTGCTACTACTATTTGAACTAAATGATCCCCGTTGTCTAAATCCTTGATTCGTAGCCTGCGAATAATATATTTTTTTTCACGTAAAAAAGAAATAGCTGTTTCGATTTGCGCTTGGTCTCTGATAAATAGCTGAAGCGTGATTTCTTTTTCTCGTAATTGTTTTGGTCCAAAGAGTTTCATTAAAAAAGGGACAAATTCTACACTAATAATCAGTAATGCTACCCCTGCAAACGCTTCTAAATAAAAGCCTGCACCTACAGCAATCCCAATTCCTGCCGCTCCCCAGATCATGGCTGCTGTTGTTAAACCTGATATACTGTCATTTCCTCTTCTTAATATGACACCTGCACCTAAAAATCCAATCCCCGAGACAATCTGTGCTGCCAGCCTGAGCGGATCCATTGTAATTTTTACTTCATTTGAATTTGGAAACATATACGCAGATTGAATCGATACAATCGTCAGCAAACAGCTAACAACTGAAATGACGAGACTTGTTTTAAGTCCAACCGGCTTTCTTTTTAATTCTCGTTCAAGACCAATGATAAGACCAAAAATGGCGGAAATGCCCAGCTTAATAAATATATCAACATCTATATTGTTCAAATGTATTCACGTCCAATTTCATAGTCGTATGGCAGAAGCATTATTAAATAAGAAAAAATATTTACAATTGCTGCTTTACATTGATTCTACACTTATAGTGGTGTCAAATGGAAGAACATAAAATAAATCTCTCTCGCTTATACATTAGATGTTTCTTTTGTTACTATCTGATAGAAGTCCCCGAAAACCTCTTTCTTTAATTACATATACAAATGTAGTTTGTATTATGAGTTCGTAACACCATTTATTTATTCCTGAGGAAAAATAAGAAAATACCAAATTAATAAATCTTAAAAAATTTTATTGCAATCAATTGTTTATCATGTTATATTAAATCTCGTCCTCATTGAGGGAGTCAAACAGCGAAAAAAGAAAATAAAAAAGTTGTTGACACTGAGATGCGAGATATGATAAATTGAAGAGGTCGCTTTTGAGCGGTGGTAGAAAATGAGCATCAACTTGTTCTTTGAAAACTAAACAAACAAAAACGTCAACAAACAATAACTATTAGTTTCAATTGAAACTAAGCCAACGTTTTATTTTATGAGCTAATCAACTTTCTTGGAGAGTTTGATCCTGGCTCAGG
>Ga0213822_1000198_pt1 | contig 57522 bp, 53 predicted proteins | sample MC6MC0908MG_FD_179872 | JGI IMG/M metagenome (GOLD analysis project Ga0213822, IMG submission 179872) | Enriched soil aggregate microbial communities from Iowa State University, Ames, United States - MC6-MC0908-MG | ecosystem: Environmental > Terrestrial > Soil > Unclassified | place: USA: Iowa... | reverse complement strand
GTAAGTTGCCCAAACTGTGGTGAAATGAAACTTGCTCACCGCGTATGTAAAGCTTGCGGAACATACAAAGGAAAAGACGTTGTTAACGACTAATTTCCGATAGGATAGAAAGCACAAGGGTAACTTAGCCCTTGTGCTTTTGTCGTTTATATACATACTAATACGTGACATAACTCCTGCCTATTAAAAAATATTGTCATGAAAGGACGAGATAGATTGTCATACACCATCGAAAAACGAGAGAAGGGTTATTTATTATTTACGATTACCAGAAGTAAAAAAAGAAATGCCATTAATTATGAAGTGATGAGGGGATTAAGAGAGGCAGTAAATAGAGCGGCCGAATCAGATATAAAGGCACTTATAATTACGGGTGAAGGATCCCAAGCCTTTTGTTCCGGAGGAGATTTATCCGTTTTCCATCTTCTGCATACTAAGGAGGAAGCCTATCCTATGCTTTCAGAGATGGCTGGTATTCTTTATTCGCTGCTTAACTTATCAAAACCGACTATTGCACTCTTAAACGGGACTGCCATTGGGGGAGGTTGCGAGCTTGCGTCAGCCTGTGATTTTCGTTTAGCTCGAAAAGGGATAAAAGCAGGGTTTGTTCAGGGAAAGCAGGCAATTACCACAGGCTGGGGCGGCGGATCCATCCTAGCAGAAAAACTTCCAGCAGCGAATGCGATGAAGCTTTTAATGGAAGGAGAGCTCGAAACAGCTGAAGAATTAAAAAAGATTGGCTTTATTAATGACATTTTCGAAAATGATTCTCTAGAGGCATGTGAGGCATTTATTGAAAAAATGATTTCGAATGATGTTAGCGTGCTCCAATCCTATAAAAGAGTGTGGACCAAAAAGTGGGAGGAAACCAAACTGCGTGAAAGAATTGAAGAAGAGGTGCGAAATTGTTCAATACTGTGGGAAAGTGAGGCCCATCATAACTATGTAAAAAGGTTTGTGACCAAAAAAACATTGAATAAAGAATAAAAGACAACTCAATAACAGTCTATCTTTTCTAGTAGATGCATATGTATTATTAAAACAACACTAGGAGGGATAAACTGATGTCACCAACCAGACAAGATGCATGGTCCCAAGATGAGGATTTGTTGCTTGCTGAAGTTGTACTAAGGCATATCCGTGAAGGGGGCACACAACTGCAGGCATTTGAGGAGGTTGGAAAACAGCTTTCGAGAACGTCCGCAGCCTGTGGTTTCCGGTGGAACTCATATGTACGTAAGCAATACAAATCAGGAATCGAACTTGCTAAAAAGCAACGTAAGGAGTTAAAGAAACAAGACGATTCTGTGGAAAGAGAACCTGTTCAAGAGCCGGTTAATGTGGAAATAGTCCAGTCTGCACCCGGTTGTGAACAGGGTAGCACCATCACATTTCCGGCCGTTATTCACTTTTTAGAAGGACTTCAAAGGCAAGTGGAAGACTCATCTAGTTTTGAAGAGGACAAAAAGAAATCCTCTGAAAAAATTAAAGAGTTGGAAAAGAAGACTTACTATTTAGCAGCTGAAAATGAAAGATTGTCAAGAAATTTAAAGGCCATCGAAGAAGACTATCGTTCTTTAATTGAAATTATGGAAAGAGCCCGAAAAATGGTTGTTCTTCAAGATGAGGACAGACAACAAAAAGTAAAATTTCAAATGGATAAAAACGGCAATCTTGAAAGAGTGGAGAAATAGCAAAAAGCGGACTATTTATGTCCGCTTTTACATGTTATTATTGTCGTAATTCCACACCCTCTGGATACCAGACTAGCGGATTTTCTCCGCGGTCACGCTCCATATCATAATCAACATTTGTAAACCCCATATATTCCCAAAAGTTTCTTGATTGTACTCTTGGGTTTGTCTTAATTGGAAGTCCAAAGCTTTTTGCAAATTCTACAAGAACTTTACCAAAGCCTTTACCTTGATAACCAGGCAGTACTTCGAGCTTCCATAATTCTAAATAGTTTTGTGGTGGATAAAAATAGCGATCAAATTTAGCATCAATTTGATATAAACTCATTCGTGCTACTAATTTGTCCCCGAAATAAATCCCGTAAAAAGGTGATTCACTATCATTATCAATCATATTTGCTTCAAGGTCTTCAAGCATTGATAATTCTTGAATTCCATATTCTTTAAATTTTTTAAATTCTTCTAGTGTTTTGAAATTTACTTTTAATTTTACCACTTTTGCAACCATCGTAAAACCCCCTTAAAATGATAACCTGATAATCTTGTATTCAATCATTTGGTCAAGAAAACACACAATTAAATAATTTTTGCACTATTCAAATGAATTATTATCATTATATAACAAAAGCTCAAAAAATTCTTCAAATAACTTCAGGAAGCGTTTTCAAAATTTGCAGGAAATTCGCAGAATGATGTAGAAAATTAATAGTGATGGAACAAAAGGGGTAGGAAAGGGGAAAAAATGTGCAAAAAATTTTAATTGCCAATCGAGGAGAAATTGCCCTTCGGATTATAAGAACCTGTCATGAGATGGGGATTGAAACAATTGCTATTTATTCCGAAGCCGATAAGGAAATGCCTTTTGTAAAAGCCGCAACAAAGGCTTTTTGCGTAGGGGAACCGCCAGTTAATAAATCCTATTTACGAAGTGATAAAATTTTGGAAATCGCAAGAAACGAAAAAGTGGATGCCATCCACCCTGGATATGGATTTTTATCTGAAAATGCTGCATTTGCTAAAAAGGCCATTAATGAAGAAATTGCTTTTATTGGACCGAAGCCTGAAACAATAGAGTTAATGGGGGATAAAATTGTTTCGCGAAAAACAATGGAGAAGGCCGGTGTTCCAGTTGTTCCTGGAAGTGGAGATGGTTTAAAGACCGTTGAGGAAGCTCTGAGTCTTGCCGAGTCCATCGGGTACCCTATTATGCTTAAGGCGAGTGGCGGTGGTGGTGGAATTGGAATGGTGCTTTGTGAAAATGAGCAAGCGCTCGTTAAGTCTTTTGATTCTACTAAATCAAGAGCGATGGCCTATTTCGGTTCAGATGAAGTTTTTATTGAAAAATATATTGCCGATAGCCGACATGTTGAAGTTCAGGTGTTTGGAGATCACAAAGGAAACATCGTTCACCTATTTGAACGGGATTGTTCCATTCAAAGGAGGCATCAAAAGGTTGTTGAAGAATCACCGTCACCTTTTCTGTCTGAAAATGTCCGGCAAAAAATGTTTGAAACAGCGGTAAAAGCTGCACGTGCTGTTGAATATTCGAACGCAGGAACGATTGAATTCATTGTCGATGAAGATGAAAATTTTTATTTTCTTGAAATGAACACTCGGCTCCAAGTGGAGCACCCTGTAACGGAAATGATTGCAGGGCTTGATTTAGTCAAATGGCAAATTCTCGTGGCTCAAGGTGAGAAATTACCGTTGTTACAATCTGAGATTGTATCATCAGGTAATGCTATCGAATTTCGTCTTTATGCTGAAGACCCTGTCCGCTTTTTACCATCACCAGGAAAAATCACGACACTTAAATGGAATCAAGGAGATGGAGTGAGAATTGATTCAGGATATGAAGAAGGCGGAACGGTAACACCATTCTATGATCCGATGATTGCCAAATGTATTTTTCATGGAAAGACAAGAAAAGAGGCATTGGCTGCGGCTGATCACTTTTTTAAAGAGATAAAAATTGCAGGAATTAAAACCAATGCACCGCTTTTCTTAAATATTTTAGCAAATGATGACTTCCAGAATGGGTCGTATACAACCAATTTCTTAACAAAAAAATTAGTAAAATAAGGAGAAGGATAACATGAAGGAAATCACAGCAACAATGGCAGGTACTGTATTGAATATTTTTGCAGCGCCAGGAGACGCAGTGAACCCTGGACAGGAAGTTTTGATGTTGGAATCAATGAAAATGGAAATTCCAATTGAAAGCGGAATTGAAGGAGTAGTCTATAAAGTAAATGTAAACATTGGGGATTTCGTAAATGAGGGCGATGTATTAATCGTTCTAGAATAGTATTTTCTACGAGGGGGAGCATTATGGCAACAACTAATACCTTAAATGACCTATTAAATGAAAATAGAAAAAAAATTGAAGCTGGCGGTCATCCTAAATATCATGAAAAACTTAAAGAACAAAAAAAATTGTTTGTTCGTGACCGGTTAGCACTATTATTTGATGAGGGAAAATATGAAGAGGACGGAAAATTTGCCAATTACAATGCCGGTGATCTCCCTGCAGATGGTGTAGTAACTGCTATCGGGAGAATTAATGGGCAGACAGTATGTGTCATGGCAAATGATTCAACGATTAAAGCAGGCTCTTGGGGAGCACGTACGGTTGAAAAAATTATTCGTATTCAAGAAACCGCTGAAAAGTTAACGGTTCCATTATTCTACCTTGTCGATTCAGCCGGTGCGCGGATCACAGACCAAATAGAGATGTTTCCAAATCGCCGAGGAGCAGGGAAAATCTTTTATAACCAAGTGAAGCTTTCCGGGATGATTCCGCAGGTATGTATTCTGTTTGGACCTTCAGCTGCTGGTGGCGCATACATTCCAGCATTTTGCGATATTGTTATTATGGTCGATCAAAATGCTTCCATGTATTTGGGCTCACCACGGATGGCTGAAAAGGTGATCGGTGAAAAGGTAACACTTGAGGAAATGGGCGGTGCCCGCATGCACTGTACGATTAGCGGCTGTGGCGATGTTTTAGCTTACAGTGAGGAAGAAGCAATTGAATCTGCCAAAAAATATATTAGCTATTTCCCTGCTAGCTTTAAAGAAAAAACAAAACTGTCTACTAGTGTGAAAGCAAAGGAAGGCCGTGAACTGGAAGCGATTATTCCGGAAAACCAAAATGCTCCATTTGATATGATGGAATGTATTGACCGCTTAGTGGATTATGCTAGTTTTTATGAAATTAAAAAGTTATTTGCACCAGAATTAATAACTGGATTAGCTAGAATTGATGGGAGAGCTGTTGGAATTATTGCCAATCAGCCAAAAGTAAAAGGCGGAGTTTTATTTGTTGATTCTGCTGATAAAGCAGCAAAATTCATCCAGCTCTGTGATGCCTTCCATATTCCATTATTATTCCTCGCAGATGTTCCAGGTTTTATGATTGGTACAAAAGTTGAAAGGGCTGGAATAATCCGTCACGGTGCAAAATTGATTGCAGCTATGAGCTCAGCAACCGTACCGAAAATCTCGGTCATTGTTAGAAAAGCTTATGGTGCTGGCCTTTATGCGATGGCGGGTCCAGCATTTGAACCTGATTGCTGTATTGCTTTGCCAACAGCCCAAATTGCGGTAATGGGTCCTGAAGCGGCTGTAAATGCGGTTTACTCTAATAAGATTAATGAAATTGACGATCCAAAAGAAAAAATTGCTTTTGTTCAAGAAAAGCATAAGGAGTATAAAGAGCATATTGATATTTATAAGTTAGCATCAGAGCTCATTGTCGATGAAATTGTTGCTCCATCTGAATTGAGAGATGTGCTCATACAACGGTTTGCATACTATGAAACCAAAGAATTAACATTTAGTGTCCGGAAGCATCCGGTTTATCCAGTCTAAATAGTATGCCCTTTTCGATTTTTCGAAAAGGGTGTTTTTTTAAAATCATACTAACAAACTAAAGACAGCATCTGATAAAATAACGGATATAGATAGGAAAGCGTAAGCGCCTTAATCAGCCCCGACAGGCATAAGACGAACCGCGAGGAGGCAGTTTTCCAGCCACCACAGCGGGGCGGATAGACCTGCCGGGGCTAGGCGCTGGAGCTGGAATACGACTAAAATGAGGGGTTATTATGAAAGTTGGAATTATTGGAGCGGGGTCGATTGGGCTTTTATTTGCTGCCTACATTAGCAGGGTATTTGAGGTAGCCCTATATACAAGAACACAAGAGCAGGCTGCTGAGATAAACAAAAATGGAATCTTGCTGCGAAAAGGAACAGAAGAAAATATATCCTTAGTTAAAGCTCTGCCAATTTCTGAATGGCAAGGAACAGAAGAGTTAACGATTATAGCAGTGAAACAATATCAGCTTCCGACAATTATCCAGAAGTTAAATCATCTTTCTGCTATTCCAGAGAGTCTGTTATTTTTACAAAATGGGATGGGTCATTTAAAGCTGCTAAAAGGTATTAGGGCTTACAATCTATATGTCGGGTCTGTCGAACATGGTGCCCTGAAGGAAAACTCATTTACGGTAAGTCATAATGGTAATGGGGCAACAAATGTAGCGGTATTTCAAGGCGAAACAACATCATTAAAACAATTGTCTGCAGCTTTTGTCTTAGATTTTCCAATTGTTGTTCAAGAGGATTATTACGATATGCTCCTAAAAAAATTGATTGTCAATGCAATCATTAATCCATTGACCGCCGTTCTTCGTGTGAATAATGGAGGTTTGCTTGAAAATCAGTTCTATTTTCTTGTAGTAAAAAATCTTTTTACAGAAATCTCCTTTATTTTAAATCTAAAACATCCTGTTGATTATTTACAGCAAGTTATTGATATTTGTAAAAAGACGGCAAACAATCGATCATCGATGTTAAAAGATATTGAAGCAAAAAGATTAACGGAAGTTGATGCGATTTTAGGGTTTTTATTGGAAGAAGCAAAAAAACAAGATAAGAAAGCACCTCAAATTGAGAACCTATATTATTTGATAAAAGGAAAAGAAATAAAACAGGAGGAAGATTTATGAGCGCTTTTCTCTCTGCTATTTTAACTGTTTTTTTTATATTGCCAATTCTAGGTTCTATTCTTGTCTTTTGTGTTATAAAATTAATCACTAAAAAATCCCGTAATTCACTACATAAGGCTGTGGATTATACAACCCTTTTATATATCATTTCTGTACATTTTTTACTCCTTACCATTTGGGAAAAATCGTTTATTTGGTTAATAATACTAATAATGATTGTTATTGCCATGGTGTTTGTTATTGTTCATTGGAAGGTAAAAGAAGAAATTGTGTTAAAAATGGTGGTCAAAGGGTTTTGGCGCTTTAATTTTATCCTTTTTTTTCTAGCTTATATTACCTTAACTTTGTACGGAATTATTCAAGGTGCTGTGATTTTCACCTTTTCAACTTAAATTTTGAAGCAAAGATTTTTTCATTATGGGTGAGGAGTGGTATACTCTAAAAGAATGAATCTGGGTATTTAGAAAGGAAGTACATGAATGGAGATTTTAAATCTCTCACTGCCAGCAACCAACCGGTTTGCATCGAATTATTTGGAACAGTCTGCTGTTATCCAGCCTTTTTTTCATTATCGTTTTAATGACTTACACGAAGATAAGAAAAGAATAGCTGAATTAAACAACAGAACGTTTCCCCGTATGGAGGTTGCTGCACATATTGAGGGCTTTATGGAGCACTATCCATCTTCAGAAGCTGTAAAAAAGTCGATAACTAAACTGAAAAAAGATAATAGCCTTGTGGTTATTGGTGGTCAACAGGCAGGGATCCTGACAGGACCGCTTTATTCTATACATAAAGTCATTTCCGTTATAAAATTAGCGGAACAAAAAGAAAGACAGTTAGGTGTTCCTGTAATACCTGTCTTTTGGATTGCCGGAGAAGACCATGATTTCCAAGAAGTAAATCATGTGTTTGTTCCTGTTAAAGATAAGATGGATAAATGGACCTATCCGGAAAAAGTTCACCAAAAGAAAATGGTGTCCGATATTCAGGTAAACAAAGATATTTGTCTCCAATGGGTAGAGAATGTAATTAAGAATTTTGGAGAAACGGAACATACAAATAGTCTTTTAGAATTTGCCAGTACTCAAGTTTCAAAGTCGACAACCTTTGTTGATTTCTTTGCAAACATTATTATGGAACTTTTCAAGGACTATGGGCTTTTAATTGTTGATTCAGGGAACAGGGATTTCCGCAAGCTGCAAAAAGAATTTTTCAGGGAACAGATTATTCAGCATGACGCCATAACCTTCTCGTTATTGGAACAACAAAAGCAAATAGGGGAAAATGGTTTTCCCATAACGATTGAAGCAAGTGAGAAAGCTGCAAACCTCTTCTACTATGATCAAAGGGTAAATGACCGAATTTTGCTAGAATATGATCGTGAAATTGATCGCTTCGTGGGAAAAAGTGGTGCTATAACCTTTTCTAAAGAAGAATTGGTGGAGTTAGTAAACGATAATCCAGCAAAATTAAGCAATAATGTGGTGACACGGCCGCTTATGCAGGAATGGCTTTTCCCGACAATTGCCTTTATTGCGGGACCTGGTGAAATTTCCTACTGGGCAGAGCTTAAGCTTGTATTTGAGCATTTTAATATAAAAATGCCACCAATTGTCCCGCGCTTAAATATAACATTCATGGATCGTTCAGTTGAAACGGATATTTCAGAATTAAATTTGAATCTAGCTGATGTTATAAGCAATGGAACTGAGAGGGAAAGGGAAACCTTTTTAGCTGCCATTAAGGATAAAGAATTAGCAGAATTATTTTCAACTGCAATCGAACAATTAGTAAAGCAGTATGTGCTGATCGAAGCTAAAACAGAACAAATTGACCGTGCGCTCTTGCCAATGCTGAAGAAAAATGAACGTTATTTACTGAAAGAGATTGGCTTTATGCAATCAAAACTAGAAGAAGCGGTAAAGATAAAACACGATGTCCTGTTAAAAAAATATGCTCGTGTAGATCTTGCTTTACGACCTGGTGGCTTTCCACAAGAAAGAGTTTGGAATGTATTTTATTATTTAAATCAATTTGGTTTGACCTTTTTGAATAAATTGATGGCGGGGGCGTTTGAATTTGATGGCCGCCATAAGGTTTTGAAAGTATAGAAAAAACTCCACCTCGTTGTGGAGTTTTTTTTTCGAAAAAATCACTGTTAAAAAAGGATTTTAAAGAAATTGAGGAGAATAGTTAAGAAATAGGTGGTGAAAAGTGGGGGAATGTGGTACATTTTTTATAGAAAGTGGGTGTAACGGGTATGTTCATGGGTGAATACCATCACAGCATTGATAATAAAGGACGCTTAATTGTGCCTTCCAAATTCCGTGATGAACTTGGTGACATGTTTATCATCACACGTGGATTGGATCAATGTTTGTTTGGATACCCTGTTTCAGAGTGGGGGCTTATTGAAGAAAAGCTGAAAAGCCTGCCCCTGACAAAAAAAGATGCCCGTGCATTTACAAGATTCTTCTTTTCAGGCGCAACAGAGAGTGAACTAGATAAGCAAGGAAGAATTAATATCCCGGCACCACTTTTGCAATATGCAAAGCTTGAAAAAGAATGCGTAATTTTGGGTGTTTCCAATCGAATTGAAATTTGGAGTAAACAGATTTGGGAAGACTATTTTACACAGTCTGAAGAATCTTTTGCGGAAATTGCAGAAAATATGATTGGCTTTGATATATAATGGACAAGTTATATTAATATATTTTCTGTAATAAATGGTCGATTGGAAAAGGTGGTAAAAACATGTTTGAACATACAACTGTGTTATTAAAGGAAGCTGTTGACGGATTAAATATTAAGTCGGATGGTATTTACGTTGATTGTACCTTGGGCGGTGCGGGACATAGTTCCCTTATTCTCACGAGACTTAGTGCAGGTGGTAAACTGTATGCATTTGACCAGGATGAGACAGCGATTGCTAATGCGAAAGAAAGATTATCCATATATGGAGAGCAATTAGTTATTATTAAAAGCAATTTCTTATATTTAAAAGAAGAACTTGAAAAGCGTGGGATTCATCAAGTGGATGGTATTCTTTATGACCTAGGTGTTTCCTCACCGCAGTTGGATACACCTGAAAGAGGTTTTAGCTATCATCATGATGCACCACTTGACATGAGGATGGACAATGAAGCGGACGTTTCTGCTTATGATGTCATTAATCATTGGGCATATGAAGACTTAGTCCGGATCTTTTTTCGCTATGGAGAGGAGAAATTCTCTAAACAAATAGCCAGAAAAATCGAAGCTGCGAGAGCTGTTAAACCAATTGAAACAACAGCTGAACTCGTGGAGTTAATAAAAGAAGCCATTCCGGCACCCGCGAGAAGAAAAGGCGGGCATCCTGCAAAACGAATTTTTCAAGCTGTCAGAATAGCTGTTAACGATGAATTAGCAGTATTTGAACAATCATTGAACCAAGCAATTGACTTATTAAATCCAGAGGGGAGAATAAGTGTCATTACTTTCCATTCTTTAGAGGACAGAATATGTAAGGCTGCCTTTAAGAAGGCGAGTGAGACCCCTCAATTACCCCCGGGTTTACCAATCATTCCAGATGAGTATAAACCGATTTTAAAGCTAGTCTCTCGTAAACCAATTCTTCCTTCTGAGGAAGAAGTAGAACAAAACAATCGTGCGCGATCTGCAAAGCTTCGTCTTGCAGAAAAACTATAAGAAAAGCTACGGCCATTAGGCTGCCTATGCTAGACAAGAAAAAACAATCTGGAGGGGAAACGGTTGAGTAATCTTGCCAGGAAACAATTAGAACAGCAACAAGCAGAACAAACAGTCCAAATCAAAAGTCAAGTGAAAATTAAAAAATCGTGGCTCACTCCAGGAGAAAAAATAATTGGAATCGTCTTTGCTGGAATGGTATGTTTTGGATCAGTCCATCTTATTTCTAATCAATCAAAAATTTATGAGGTAAACAAAGATATTCAATTAGTGGAAGATAAGATCACCGAGCAATCAAAGGTCAATAGTGATTTGCAGGTTCAGGTGAAAGAATTAAGTTCCTATGATCGAATATTTGAAAAGGCAAAGAAAATGGGTTTAATAAGAGATGAAAATAACGAAGTCAAGGTTGTGGAGTAGTGATGAACAAGAAACAGCCATATATGAATGTAGGAGCAGCCTTTTTATTTGGACTATTCGGCTTGCTCTTTTTTGTTTTGATTTGTAGGTATTTTTCTATACAAATTACTGGAGAGGTCAGCGGTCAGCCCCTTGCCGCTAAGGCACAGCAAAAATATAGCAGGGAAGGAACCCTTCAAGCAACAAGGGGGGGGATCTTTGATCGAAATGGCAAGGTAATTGCTGAAGATACGGCTTCCTATAAACTGATAGCCATTTTAGACAAAAAGATGACAACAAATCCCAAAAAACCGCAACATGTTAAAGATCCCCAGAAAACAGCACAAGAACTCGCTAAGGTCATTAAAATGGATGAATCAGAGATTTATAGTATTTTAGCTAATGGGATTAAAAAGGGCAGTTTTCAGGTTGAATTCGGCAAGGGCGGAAAAGATATTACCTATGATATAAAGAAAAAAATAGAAGGCTTAGAGCTTCCGGGGATTACCTTTTCCCGTGACTCGAAACGATTTTATCCAAATGGAATCTTTGCTTCTCATTTAGTTGGTTATGCAGACAAAGTTAAAAAAAAGGATGGAACCTATGTTAAACAAAAAGATGGAACCTATAAAACAGAAGGGGAAATGGGAATCGAGAAAGCCTTCAACGAAGAGTTAACAGGGAAAAATGGCAAAATTAATTATGAGAGCGATTTGTGGGGGTATATTCTTCCGGACGGAAAGGAAAAGATCACACCTGCACAAGATGGAAATGATATTTATTTGACAATAGATCAAAAGATCCAAACCTTTTTAGAAGACGCCATGGATAATGTGGTGAAGGAATATAAACCGAAAAAAATTATCGCAATTGTTGCTGACCCAAAAACAGGGAATATTCTGGCAATGGGTCAACGTCCATCGTTCCAACCGAAAACAAAAGATGGAATAGATAAGAGCTGGCATAATGAAGCGGTTGAAACATCGTTTGAACCTGGTTCAACAATGAAGATTTTTACCCTTGCAGCAGCTGTCCAAGAAAAGAAATTCGATCCGAATGAAATGTATCAGTCCGGCTCTTACAGGGTAACAGAAAAAGATAAAGCGATCCATGATCATAATGGATCTGGCTGGGGACCGATCTCCTATCTTGAAGGAGTTCAGCGCTCTTCGAATGTAGCGTTCGCTAAAATCGCCAACGAAAAATTAGGTTTTGATACATTCAGGGAATATTTAACTAAATTCGGCTTTGATAAGCCGACAGGAATAGAACTTCCTGATGAGACATCCGGGAAAATTCAATTTACCTATCCGATTGAAAAAATCACCACTGCCTATGGTCAGGGTACGGCAATAACACCAATTCAACAAATTCAAGCAGCTACAGCAATCGCAAATGATGGGAAGATGGTAAAGCCGCATGTGGTCGAAAAGATTGTCAATCATGATACAGGTGAAACGATAAAAGAGGTATCGCCAGAAGTTGTGTCAACGCCGATATCGGCAGAAACAGCTAAACAAGTGCGTGATATTCTAGAAACGGTTGTCACCTCTCCAAAAGGTACGGGTGGACGTTACAAGCTTGATGGGTATAGTGTAGCGGGTAAGACTGGAACTGCTAATATCCCCGGCCCTGATGGAAAATATTTAACTGGTGTTAATAATTATATATTTTCATTTTTAGGTATGGCACCGAAAGAAAACCCTAAATTAATTGTTTATGTGGCCGTTCAACAGCCGGAAGGACTCGAAAATTATGGTCAAGGGGCTATTCCTGTTTCGATGATATTTAATCCTGTCATGAAAAATAGTCTGCATTATTTAAATATCAAGCCATCCGAGCTTGAAAAGGCTGTGGTAAACAAACTTTCAAAGCTTAATGGACAAGCGACCGAGGAAGCAGTCAAAAATCTAAAAGAAAGTGGTTTTGAAACTGTTGTGCTCGGCAGCGGTTCAAAGGTAGTAGGGCAGCTGCCAAAGCCAGGGACACCTGTTTTAGAGGGTGAAAAGGTAATCATTCAAACAGATGGTGATTTGACAGCTCCGGATATGACAGGCTGGTCACTTCGAGATGTAATGAAAATAGCTAATATTGCTGGATTAAAATTAAATACTAAGGGAAGGGGCTATGTCACTCAGCAAAATATACAACCGAACGCCCTTTTACGCAGTGGAGATTTCCTTATTGTTGATTTAAAATCTCCTGAAGAGCAATGGAATACTGAAGTAAATGTAAATAATGATGAAACTGGACAAACCGAGGAAAATAATGAAGAGAAGGTACAAGATTAATTGAGAATCCCGCTTTTTAAGCGGGATTTTCGTTGTTTTTTGCAAGGTGCACAACGTTCTATTTGAAAAGGTACAAGCATATAAATGAGCGATAAGGTAATGTGAATGCGTGAAAAAGGAGGATTAATCATTGTATGCGTGTTTCTAATGTAACTGTTCGTAAACGGCTAATGATTGCACTATTCATTGGAATTTTAACCTTCTTAATTATTGATGTTCGGCTCGGATACGTCCAATTCGTCTTAGGTGATATGCTGACCGATCGTGCTAAGGGTTTGTGGAGCCGGAATATTCCTTTTGAACCTGAGCGTGGGCAGATTGTTGACCGGAATGGAGTCCCATTAGCAACAAATATTAGTGCTCCGACAGTTTATGTGATTCCAAGGCAGATTAAAGATCCGGCAACAACTGCAGAGAAGCTGGCAGTCGTGTTAAATATGCCCAAAGAGAAAGCCTATCGAGACATAACTAAAGGTGCATCGTCCGTTCGGATTAAGGAAGGTAGAAAAATTTCTCATGAAAAGGCAAAAGAAATCAGGGCACTCGATCTTGATGGGGTTTATATTGGTGAAGATTCCAAACGGCATTATCCCAATCAGAGTTATCTTTCCCATGTTCTTGGATTTACAGGGGCTGACAATCAAGGCTTGATGGGGCTTGAACAGTATTATGATAAAGAGCTTAGCGGTGAACGAGGTGCCGTCAAATTTTATGCCAATGCCAAAGGCGAAAGGATGAATGACATGGCCGATGATTATGAACATCCCATAAACGGCCTTGATTTGAAACTAACCATCGATTCAAAAATACAAACCATTATGGAAAGGGAACTGGATATTGCCGAGGCTAAATATAATCCAGATGGTATTGTTGCCATCGCTATGAATCCAAATAATGGAGAAATTTTAGGGATGTCGAGCAGGCCAACCTTTGATCCGGCGAATTTCCGGAATGTACCGCAAGAAGTATATAACCGAAACCTCCCAGTATGGTCCACTTATGAACCAGGGTCTACCTTTAAAATTATTACCCTAGCTGCAGCATTGAATGAAGGAAAGGTTAACTTGGAAAATGATCACTTTCATGATTCGGGTTCAGTTCAAGTGGCGGGTGCAAGGCTGAAATGCTGGAAAAGAGGAGGACATGGGAGTCAAACCATGTTGGAAGTTGTCCAAAACTCCTGTAACCCGGGGTTCGTAGAACTAGGAGAGCGTTTAGGAAAAGAAAAGCTTTTTAAATATATTAAGGATTTTGGATTTGGTCAGAAGACAGGAATTGATTTGCAGGGAGAAGGTACGGGGATATTATTTAATATGAACCGGGTTGGACCTGTTGAACAAGCAACAACTGCTTTTGGACAGGGCGTATCAGTTACACCAATTCAGCAGGTAACGGCGGTGTCTGCTGCTATCAATGGCGGGATTCTTTATAAGCCGTTTATCGCCAAAGAGTTAATTGACCCAGTTACACATGAAGTTGTGATGAGAAATTCTCCGGTAGAAAAAAGACGAGTAATAACTGAAGAAACGTCGAAGGAAATTCGCCATGCACTTGAAAGTGTTGTTGCCCAAGGAACAGGGGGCAAGGCGTTTATTGAAGGATATCGTGTCGGCGGTAAAACAGGAACGGCACAAAAAGCGCAAAATGGGAGATATTTAGAAAATAACTTTATTGTTTCCTTTATGGGTTTTGCACCTGCTGATGATCCGCAAATTGTTGTTTATGTTGCGGTTGATAATCCAAAAGGAGTAACAGCCTTTGGTGGTGTTGTTACAGCACCAATTGTTGGTAATATTATGAAGGATGGTTTGGTTGCAATGGGAGTTGAACCTCGAAAAGACCAAATAGAAAAAAAGATAAAATACCCGGAAACACCATTACTAAAACTGCCTGATTTTGTTGGACTATCAAAAAGTGAACTCATGGAACAACTTATTAATTTAAATGTCGATGCCAGTGGTGAAGGCGATGTTGTCGTAAGACAATCTCCCAAACCTGGAACAAAGGTTAAGGAAGGCTCAAAAATTAGACTTTACTTTGGTAAAGGAGAATAACAAGTAGTGAAATAAAAGGTATTGACGAGGCGGCCGGAAAATTTTCCGCCGCCTAAAATTTTTTCTAACCATGATAACTACATGGCAAAATAAAATAATTTAATGTAAAATAAGATGGAACTTTCGTAAGAAGGTTTTTTTTAGGGATATGCTAGGAATTAGATTTGTTGGGTTATGAGAGGATTTGAGAGAAAATGAAGCTACAAAAGCTACTTGAGTATTTGCATCCCATTCTTCCTTTTAAGGGAGAAAATCCGGAAATTACATCAATTGAAAACGATAATCGGAAGGTGCAAAAAGGGAGCTTATTTATTTGTATTAAAGGCTACACAGTCGACGGTCATGATTTTGCTGCATCTGCCATTAACAATGGCGCTGTAGCAATACTCGCTGAGCGCCCGTTAGACTTGGATGTGCCTGTAATCGTTGTTAACGATACAACACGAGCAATGGCAGTACTCGCGAATGCTTTTTACGGGCAGCCCACGAAAAAGCTGCATTTAATTGGCATCACGGGAACGAATGGAAAAACAACAACCAGTCATTTAATTGAAAAAATATTTGCTGATGCTGGCAAAAAAACAGGCTTGATTGGCACAATGTACACGAAAATTGCCAATGAGACTATTGAAACGAAAAACACCACACCTGAAAGCCTGACACTCCAAAAAACATTTCAACAAATGGTTGAGGCCGGTGTCGGTTTAGCGGTAATGGAGGTTTCTTCACATGCTCTTGACTTAGGAAGGGTTCATGGATGTGATTATGATGTAGCTGTTTTCACTAACCTATCGCAAGACCATCTTGATTACCATAAAACAATGGAAGAGTATAAACGTGCCAAGAGCTTGTTATTTGCTCAGCTTGGCAATACCTTCGACAATCATAAGCCAAAATTTGCAGTCTTAAATGCAGATGATCCTGCGTCAGAAATGTATTGCAGGTCAACGGCTGCACATGTGATTACATACGGAATTGACAGATCAGCGGACCTTCAGGCGAAAAACATTCAGATGACACCTAAAGGCACAAATTTTGATCTTGTTATTGATGGTGCCATCTATCCCATACAAATGCAGTTAATTGGTAAATTTAGTGTATATAATGTCTTGGCAAGTATATCTACTGCACTAGTTTCAGGGATTGGGGTTATGGACATTATTCATTCTATTGAAAGTGTCGAAGGCGTGGCTGGAAGGTTTGAACTTGTTCACGCAGGTCAGGATTTTACCGTGATAGTTGATTACGCTCATACACCTGATAGTCTAGAAAATGTGTTACGGACGATTCAACATTTCGCAACGAAAAGAGTTTTTGTTATTGTTGGCTGCGGTGGAGATCGTGACCGATCAAAACGGCCATTAATGGCGCAAATTGCTTGCAGCATGGCAACAAACCCGATTTTCACTTCAGATAACCCAAGAAGTGAAGATCCATTAGCAATATTGAAGGATATGGAAGCAGGAGTGCAGGGTAAAACATACCAAGTCATCCCTGATCGTAAAGAAGCTATTTATACTGCTGTCAATCAGGCAGCAGCTGGTGATGTCATATTAATCGCAGGAAAAGGACATGAAACCTATCAAATTATTGGTAGCGTAGTCCATGACTTTGATGATCGGCTTGTTGCCAGTGAAGCAATCGAGGGGAGATAGTGATGTTTTTAGCTCTGAAAGACTTGGCAAGTTTGTTTACTGATATAAAAGGAATCCAGGATGACATGATGTTTTATACTGTTACGGATCAAGCAAATACTGTTCAGCCAAAAGGTTTATTTGTGCCAATAAATGAGGAGTCAGGCGAACTTTTAGATGCTATTGCCAATGGAGCAATCGCTGCTATCTGGGATTATGAAAAAAAACTCCCACGATATACACCTACCTATTTCCCTGTTTTTTTTACAAATGATAAGGCAGAGGCAATAAAAAATATGTTAAAACTATATAGTGAAAAATTAAATGGAGAAACGAATAAGCACATGGAGATAACTAACTTTAACTTTTTAAATAAAAAACTTCTTAATAAAAATAATCAAACATATGATATAGCTGTGATATTAGAAATGCTGACAAATACATTACCGAATGATACAGAAAGGAGGGGATAAAATGAAAGAGCAAGTTATTTTTTTCACAATTATCATGGGCTTTCTTATTTCAGTCTTACTTTCTCCGATTTTTATTCCCTTCTTAAGAAGGTTGAAATTTGGACAAAGCATCAGGGAGGAAGGTCCTAAATCACACAAAAAAAAATCAGGCACACCAACAATGGGTGGTGTGATGATTTTATTCTCAATTATCATTACTACATTGGTGATGATTGGGAAATACTCAGAACAAATTCCAGTTACAGCATTCTTACTTTTGTTTGTGACGTTTGGGTTCGGCTTACTCGGCTTTTTGGATGATTTTATCAAAGTAGTATTGAAACGTAATTTAGGTTTAACATCTAGGCAAAAGCTTTTAGGACAAATAATTATTTCCGTCATTTTTTACCTAATCTATAAACATACTGGACAATCGACAGAAATAAAACTTCCTTTTGGAGATTACTCCATAGATTTAGGCTGGTCATATGTGTTTTTAATCATCTTCTGGCTAGTGGGATTCTCAAACGCAGTGAACCTGACAGATGGACTCGACGGTTTATTGTCAGGAACGGCAGCAATTGCATTTGGAGCATTTGCAGTTTTGGCGTGGAATCAGAATAATTTTGAAATTGCTGTTTTCGCTGTTGCAGTGGTTGGTGCTGTCTTAGGATTTCTGGTCTTTAACGCCCATCCTGCGAAGGTGTTCATGGGGGACACAGGGTCGCTTGCACTTGGTGGTGCGATAGCTGCGATAGCGATTTTAACAAAGCTTGAGCTTCTGCTAATCATTATTGGCGGCGTTTTTGTTATCGAAACATTATCAGTTATTCTTCAGGTTGCATCCTTTAAATTGACTGGAAAACGAATTTTTCGAATGAGCCCGCTTCATCATCATTATGAATTAGTTGGCTGGTCGGAATGGCGAGTCGTCGTTACATTTTGGAGTGTTGGTCTAATTTTTGCGATACTAGGTATCTATATCGAGGTGTGGTTGTAATTGAAACAGATTGAATCTTATCAACATAAAAAAATTCTTGTCCTTGGTTTAGCCAAAAGTGGCGTAACGGCAGCGGCCCTGCTGCATAAGCTTGGAGCATTTGTCACAGTGAACGATAAAAAGCCATTATCGGAAAACCCGGAAGCTCAAGGATTATTAGAGCAGGGGATTAAAGTGGTTTGTGGTGATCATCCAATTGAGCTACTTGATGAAGGGTTCGAACTGATTGTCAAAAACCCTGGAATACCTTATCACAATCCTATGATTGAAGGAGCCATTGAAAAAGGAATACCGGTCATTACCGAAGTTGAGCTTGCTTTTGAAGTTTCAGAGGCACCATTAATCGGGATTACAGGAACAAATGGAAAAACAACAACGACGACTCTTGTATATGAAATGCTGAAACAAGGAGAGAAAAAGCCATTAATTGCTGGTAATATCGGAACTGTTGCCTCTGGTGTTGCTGAAGCGGCAACTAAGGAAAATACCATTGTCATAGAATTATCTTCGTTTCAGCTAATGGGAATCGAAACCTTTAACCCAAAAATTGCGATTATCACAAACCTGTATGATGCCCATTTGGATTATCATGGTACACGGAAGAATTACATTGAAGCAAAGGCAAACATCACGAAAAATCAGACAGAGCTGGAATATTTAATTGTCAATGCAGACCAAGAAGAAACATTGGAAATCGCGCGACACTCAAAAGCCGCCATCATACCTTTTTCGACAAAGAGGGAATTGGCGGAAGGTGCTTATATTCAAGATGGCTGGATGATGTTTAATCATGAAAAGGTAATGAAAATCAGTGGAATTGCCCTGCCAGGGGTACATAATCTCGAAAATATTTTATCAGCCATGGCTGCAGCTAAACTTTCCGGTGTATCAAATCACGCAATCCAAGAAGTACTGCGAACATTTACTGGTGTCAGGCACCGTTTGCAATATGTTGCTGATGTTAATGGAAGAAGGATCTATAATGATTCAAAGGCAACCAATATTTTAGCAACCATCAATGCTCTTGCTGCGTTTGAAGCCCCGATCATCCTGCTTGCTGGAGGACTGGATCGAGGCAATGAATTTGATGAGCTGCTACCTTATTTACATCATGTGAAAGCATTAATTACATTTGGCCAAACTGCTCCTAAGATTGAGCGGATAGGGGCACAAGCGGGAATAAAAACAATGAACCGTGTCGATAATGTTGAAAAGGCAGTGCCTGAAGCTTATCGATACTCCGAAGCAGGTGACATCATCCTGTTATCTCCTGCTTGTGCAAGCTGGGATCAATATAAAAGTTTTGAGATCAGGGGAGACATTTTTATCGAAGCCGTGCATAAGCTTTAGTAAGGGCTTGTCCAACCTTGTATTCTCACCCACCCAGAGTGGTTCTCTAAGCCCTAAAACTCGTAGTTGAGGTGTATAGTGGTGCCGACAAAGAGAACAACTCCTGATTTTATTTTAATGATTGTAACTTTCACACTGCTGGCAATAGGGTTAATAATGGTTTATAGCGCAAGTGCGATTTGGGCTGAATATAAATTTCATGATTCCTTTTTCTTCGCTAAACGCCAAACTCTATTTGCCGGAGTCGGAATCGTCGCCATGTTTTTTATTATGAATATTAATTACTGGACATGGAGAACGTGGGCTAAAACTATTTTAATTGTCTGCTTTGTCTTGTTAGTACTAGTCTTAATTCCGGGCATTGGAAATGTCCGGAATGGTTCAAGAAGCTGGATTGGAGTTGGGGCATTTTCAATTCAACCTTCAGAATTTATGAAATTGGCGATGATTGCCTTTTTGGCTAAGTATCTTTCTGAAAGACAGAAGCTGATTACTTCTTTTAAGAAGGGGCTTGTTCCTTCTTTAGGACTAGCCTTTTTAGCCTTTGCAATGATCATGCTCCAGCCCGATTTAGGTACGGGAACCGTTATGATGGGAACCTGCGTTGTTATGATTTTCATTGCTGGAGCCCGGATTAGTCATTTTGCATTCCTCGGCCTTTTGGGTGTGGCCGGGTTTATCGGCTTAATTGCTTCTGCTCCCTATCGAATTAAACGGATTACCTCGTTTTTAGATCCTTGGTCAGATCCATTAGGCAGTGGTTTTCAAATTATTCAATCGCTTTATGCCATCGGTCCCGGCGGTTTATTCGGACTTGGTCTTGGTGAAAGCAGGCAAAAGTTTTTTTACTTACCTGAACCGCAAACAGATTTCATCTTTGCCATTCTTTCAGAAGAATTAGGATTTATTGGCGGTTCGTTTATCCTGCTATTATTTGCCCTATTATTATGGCGTGGAATCCGTATCGCTCTTGGCGCTCCTGATTTATATGGAAGCTTTCTTGCAGTAGGAATTATCGCTATGGTGGCAATTCAGGTTATGATTAATATTGGTGTTGTAACAGGGCTTATGCCTGTCACGGGCATTACATTGCCATTTTTAAGCTATGGGGGCTCCTCGTTGACCTTGATGTTAATGGCAATCGGCGTTCTCCTGAATATTAGCCGATATTCAAGATACTAGAAATGATACCCTGTTCACACATTGGCAGGGTATCATTTTATTTGATTACTTTACAATTACATAACAATCTTTTTTCATTTGCTTTATTATCTTTATTTTTATAGTAAGATAGGTATGCAATCAGGTGTTAAATCATTAATGAGGTGGAAAAATGAAAATAGTAGTAAGCGGAGGCGGGACTGGCGGACATATTTATCCTGCGCTCGCATTAATCAGAGAAATTCAAAAAGAGAACAAAGATGCTGAGTTTCTATACATAGGTACAATAAATGGCTTGGAGAGTAAAATCGTCCCTCGAGAAAAGATTGCCTTTAAATCTATTCATATCACTGGATTTAAAAGAAAACTTTCCTTTGAAAATGTTAAAACCGTTTTTCGGTTTCTAAAAGGTGTGAAAGATAGTAAAAGAATATTAAAAGAGTTTAATCCTGACATTGTCATCGGAACTGGCGGGTATGTTTGTGGGCCAGTTGTTTATGCAGCGCACAAGCTTCGAATCTCAACGATTATTCATGAACAGAATAGTGTTCCAGGTCTGACTAATAAATTTTTAAGCAGGTATGTAAGCAAAATTGCCATTTGTTTTGAAGAGGCAAAGGAATATTTTCCAAGTGAAAAAATTGTTTTCACGGGAAATCCACGCGCATCTGAAGTGATCGGCAAGGATGGAATAAAAGGGCGTCTTTCAGCTGGTCTAAGTGCAACTAAACCTGCAGTTCTAATTTTCGGGGGCAGCCGTGGTGCGAGACCAATTAATGAAGCAGTGGTAAAAGCCTTCTCAGAATTTGCTGAAAAACCATATCAGATTCTCTATATTACTGGAGATGTTCATTATGAGGATGTCAAAAAGGAAGTGGAGTTAGTTGGTAGTCCGACTAATGTAGTGATAAAACCTTTTATTCACAATATGCCAGAGGTTCTTGCCGGGATTGATCTTGTTGTCTCAAGAGCAGGAGCAACGTCACTTGCAGAAATTACTTCACTTGGTATTCCAAGCATTCTTATTCCAAGCCCATATGTTACAAATAACCATCAAGAGAAAAACGCTAGATCACTAAGTGATCATGGTGCCGCTGAATTGCTGTTAGAAAAAGATTTAAATAATAAAAGTCTTGTGAACCACATCGATCGAATTCTCTTAAATAATGAAAATTTACAGGAAATGAGAATCAAAGCTAAGAAAATGGGTGTTCCGGATTCAGCGAGCAGACTTTATTCATTAATGAAACAGCTTGTTAAATCAAATCATGGTAGCCCAAATTAATTTTTAGCATAAACTAAAATTAAATGCATCAAGGAAAGTTAGGGTGGTAAAAATGGACGCAATTGTAACTGAATTGCAAAATTTAAATATAGGGAGAGTGAAAAAAAATGAACCTCTCCTTCATCACACCACAATAAAAATTGGTGGTCCTGCTGACCTTTTTATCGAACCATCATCAGTTGATAATTTAAAGCAGGTAATGGCAGTAATTGAACAACATCGCTTAAATTGGCGGGCGATTGGCAGAGGTTCCAACCTTTTAGTTTCAGACAAAGGGATTGAGGGAGCAGTAATTAAACTCGGTACTGGATTGAGCCACCTTGAAATAAACGAAACCGAAATTACAGTTGGAAGTGGTCATTCACTTGTCAGTCTCTCAACATTAATTAGTAAAAGAGGACTTACCGGTCTTGAGTTTGCCAGCGGCATTCCTGGGTCCGTCGGTGGAGCTGTTTATATGAACGCCGGTGCACATGGATCAGATATTAGCAAAATATTATCGAAGGCACATATCTTATTTGATGACGGGAGGATGGAGTGGCTTTCGAATGAAGAAATGGAATTCTCCTATAGAACATCTGTCCTGCAGAAAAAACGCCCGGGAATTGTTGTAGAAGCTGTTTTCCAGCTTGGTCTGGGAGATCGAGCAGAGATTGTGTCTCAAATGCAGCACAATAAGGATTATCGAAAAGAAACACAACCATGGAATTTTCCTTGTGCAGGTAGTATTTTCCGAAATCCCCTTCCAAATTATGCAGGAAAGTTAATTGAAGCCGCTGGTTTAAAAGGCTTCAGTATTGGTGGGGCTAAGATTTCCGAAATGCATGGGAATTTCATAGTCAATGCGGGAAATGCTACTGCTGGTGACGTGCTCGCCTTAATTCAGCATGTCAAAAAAACCATTTACAGTTTATATGAAGTTAAGATGGAAACTGAAGTAGAAATAATCGGAAGAAAATAGAAGCTGAGAGTGTGCAAAGTTTAAAAAATTTAGCTTACTTTTCTTGTAAGAAATGCCTTACGAATGACAAATATTGTGTTATAATTACTGATATTATATTAGGTGGGAACTCGGAAGAAAATGAGTGACGGCATGAATTTTCGTGCCGTTGTTTCTCTTTTCAAGGTAACCATATTATGTGTTTAGAGGACAAGCTTTTCATTGATATTTTAGGGCAACTTCTTTTTTATGTGGAGGAAAAGTAAATGGAAAAAGGTAAAATCGTTGCTCTTGAGGATCGAATTCCAAAGCTAAAGGAGCAAAGACGGCGAAAAGCAAATAAACGGCTTGTGCTTCTGCTTATTTTGTTTTTTACAATGATTGTCGTTGTTGCATATTCTCAATCACCATTGAGTCACGTTAAAAACATTACAGTAATAGGGAATGATATGTACTCGGATGCAGAATTAATTAAAACAAGCGGTATTACAAATAGTACAAATATTTGGAAGGTTAGTAAGAGTGATATTGCTTCAAAGCTCCAGCGTTTATCCGAAATTAAACAGGCTAAAATAAAAGTTCATTGGCCTAATACCATTCAAATTCAAGTACAAGAACATATTAGAGTGGCATATCTTCAGCAAGACAAGAACTATTTTCCAATTATGGAAAACGGTAAAATCTTAAAAGATAAAAAAACGGAAATAATCCCAGTTAACTCTCCGATTCTTTTCGAATTCAAAGAAGGCGATGTCCTAAACCAAATGGTAAAAGAGTTAAAAATTCTTCCCAGTGAAATTTTAAACTCCATTTCTGAAATTCATTATTCTCCAAAGAAAACTGATCAGTATCATATATCCTTATTTATGAATGATGGCTTTGAGGTAAGTGCCACTCTTAGAAGTTTTTCGGAAAAGATGGTGCATTATCCTTCAATCATTAGTCAATTAGACCCGAACAAAAAGGGAATTATCGACTTGGAAGTAGGCTCATATTTTAAGGCTTTTGAACCGGAAGTGGAGGAAAAAGAAGTTGAAAAAGATAAGGGTGAAGGGTAAGCATTTTGTCTTGTCCCTTGTATGCCTTGTTTTAGGGTTTATGTTGGCCTTCTCCTATCATCTAACCCAAAAAGAAAATCAAACAGAAAATCGGGACATGTCAAGCAAACAATATGAAAAGACTCTTACATTAAGAAATCAATTAATTACCCAAGAGGAGACCAATCGAAAACTGCAAAAAGAGTTAAGTCAAAAGCAAGATAAAGTTCTTAAAAATGAAAAGGATCTTGCAAAGGAAGCGCAGGTTTTCCTTAATATAGCTGAGGATACTGAAAAATATCGGATGTTCCTTGGCAAGGTGAAGGTAAAAGGAAAAGGTGTAAAGATTACTCTATCTGACGGTGCATATAACCCAAAAGAAGACAATGTAAACAATTATCTCGTACATGAACATCATGTTTTTAAAGTGGTGAATGAACTCTATATCTCCGGTGCAGCGGCTGTGGCTATAAATGGACAAAGGCTTACAAGCCATTCTTATATTGTTTGTAACGGTCCAGTTATTACGGTTGACGGGGTTCAATACCCTGCACCTTTTATTATTACCGCAATTGGTGAACCAGATGTTTTATCGTCTGCATTAAACTTGTCTGGAGGAGTAAAAGACCAATTAGTAAATGATAATCTTGTTTTTACACTGGAAAAAGTAAATGATTTAGTCTTTAATCCAATTTTAGGTAGTTAATCAGTGTCCACATTATGATTATATTAAAGGTTAGGTGAAAATAGTGGACAAGCCGAAAATAAATATAAGTTTTACCTTGATCGCAACAGTTGTTGGATTTATGATTGCGATTCAATTCCAAACGGTGAAAAAACCGGTTGAACGTGACACAAGAGATGTTTGGCAGCTTCGAGAAGCACTGTTAAAAGAAAAAGAACTTCAGTCTGATTTATTGGGAGAAATTCGTTCGAATGAAGAAAAACTATCAGCCTATGAATCTAAACGAAAACAAAGTAAAGAACAAGTGTTAAAGGATACATTACAGGAATTGAAAATAGAGGCAGGTCTTACCGAGGTAACTGGCCCAGGTATTACATTACAAATAGAACCTGTTATTGAGGATGTACAATTAGGAGCTAGAGTTACGCGGGTCGTTTCACCCGAACTCTTAAAAAGATTATTAAACGAATTAAATATGTATGAAGCGAAATATGTTGCGATAGACGGTCAAAGAATTATTAACACCACCGTTATTAGGGACATCAATGGAGATACAAAAATTGATGGGCACACAATAAGGAGTTTACCGATCGAGATTAAAGTGGGCGTAAGTGATATGAATATTGCTGAAAAAATATCCAATCGGATGAAGGTCTCAAAAGCTAGGGATGAATTTTTTACTGAAAGCTTAAGACTAAACATTTCAACACCAAATTCAACTATTACAATTCCAGCCTATGATAATTCAATTCGTATTAAGTATATGGAGCCGATCAAAGAAGGGGGCAGTTCTTAATGTGGCTTCCGATTATGGGACTCGTTATTGGAATTATTCTCGGTTTATTAACAGAAATTCGAATACCTGAAGAATATTCCAATTATTTGTCTATTGCAGTTCTAGCAGCTTTCGACACACTTTTTGGTGGAATCAGGGCTTATATGCAAAATATTTATGATGAAAAAGTGTTTGTTTCAGGATTCTTTTTTAATATAATACTTGCTGCAAGTTTAGCTTTTCTCGGTGTTCATCTTGGTGTAGACTTGTATTTAGCAGCAGTTTTTGCGTTTGGTGTCAGGTTGTTTCAAAATATTGCCGTCATAAGACGAATATTATTGACAAAATGGTCAACAAACAAAGAAAAAATAGAAAAAAATTGATATTATTTAAAGGGAAATATGTAGTTGTGACGAATAATTTTATAAGATATGATAAAGAAAACTCGCAGATTGGCGAGCCGTTAGGCGGTTCATGAGGCGAAGCTGCACTTATGCTGCTAGGAAAGTTATCCTTCCTATCGGCCTATGAAACTTGTATTTAACAAAATGAATTGTTGTTCGACCTAAGGAGATTAAAAGGAGGTGCCAAAGAATGAACAGCAATGAAATATATGTTAGTCTTGACATCGGTACATCCAGTGTAAAAGTAATCATTGGTGAAATGGTTAATGACTCTGGGAAAGACTCGTTAAATATAATTGGTGTTGGCAATGTGAAGTCTGAAGGCTTACGTAAAGGATCGATTGTTGATATGGACGATACCGTTCATTCTATTAAGCGGGCAATTGAGCAGGCAGAGAGAATGATTGGGATGGAGATCCGTGAAGTAATAGTCGGTATTTCGGGAAACAATATCATGCTTCAGCAATGTCACGGTATTGTCGCTGTTTCCAGCCAAAACCGAGAAATTACTAATGAGGATGTTATTCGTGTCATCGAAGCATCACATGTGGGTTCCATACCTCCAGAAAGAGAAAATATCGGTGTTATTCGAAATCAATTTATCTTAGATGGTAAGGATGAAATTAATGATCCACGTGGGATGATTGGTGTTCGATTAGAAATGGATGGAACACTCATTACTGGATCTAAATCCACGATCATTAACACATTACGCTGTGTAGAACGTGCTGGTCTTGAAATTTTTGATATTATCCTGCAGCCGTTGGCAGCTGGAGATTTTGCCTTATCAAAGGATGAAAAGAATTTGGGCGTTGCTCTTATTGACATTGGCGGAGGATCTACTACAATTGCTGTGTTTGAAGAAGGATTTTTAAAGGCAACTAGTGTAATTCCAGTTGGTGGAGATCTTCTCACGAATGATCTTTCTAAAGTCTTGCACACTTCAACCGAGGATGCTGAAAATATCAAAGTCAAATATGGACATGCTTTTTATGATAATGCGTCGGAAGATGAGTTCTTCAGCGTACCGATCATTGGAAGTGATCAGCATCAGCAATTTAATCAGCTCTATGTATCTGAAATTATTGAAGCGAGAATGGAAGAAATCTTTGAATTAATTGCGAATGAATTGAAACGATTAGGTGTAAATGATTTACCAGGTGGTTTTGTCTTAACAGGCGGAACGGCAAAAATGCAAGGTGTACTGGAGCTTGCACAGGATATGTTTCAAAATCCCGTTCGAATTGCCTCACCTGACTATATTGGTGTAAGAGAACCTCAATATACAACAGCGGTTGGCTTAATAAAATATGCTTACAAGAATGCTAGATTACCTGGAGGAACGATCAGTGGTTCTTCAGCTGTTTCTGAGCCAATCGAAAAAAGATTGCCAAAACAACATCAACCAAAAGCAAAAGTAGAAAAACATCCGGAAGATAAGATGTCATCAAAAGTAAAAAAATTCCTTGGTTACTTTTTCGAATAATCGAAAAGGAAAATCGACGAATTAGGAGGATTTGTCATGTTAGAATTTGATACAAATTTAGATTCTCTTGCAACAATAAAAGTAATCGGAGTTGGCGGCGGTGGGAATAACGCGGTAAACCGAATGATCGAACATGGCGTTCAAGGTGTTGAATTTATCGCAGTTAATACTGATGCGCAAGCCTTAAATCTTTCAAAAGCAGAAGTAAAAATGCAGATTGGTGCTAAGCTGACTCGTGGACTAGGGGCAGGGGCTAATCCAGAGGTAGGTAAAAAAGCTGCAGAGGAAAGTAAGGAACAAATCGAAGAAGCACTTCGCGGTGCTGATATGGTGTTTGTTACAGCAGGAATGGGTGGAGGAACAGGAACTGGTGCTGCACCAGTTATAGCTCAAATTGCTCGTGACTTAGGTGCCTTGACAGTTGGTGTTGTTACACGACCATTCACCTTTGAAGGTAAAAAGCGTTCGAATCAAGCCTCTGGCGGTATCGGGGCAATGAAAGAAGCCGTCGATACACTCATCGTTATTCCAAATGATCGTCTTCTTGAAATTGTCGATAAAAGCACACCAATGCTTGAGGCGTTCCGTGAAGCCGATAATGTTCTTCGCCAAGGTGTTCAGGGTATTTCTGATTTAATCGCAACACCTGGATTAATTAATTTAGATTTCGCCGATGTAAAAACAATCATGTCTAATAAAGGTTCGGCATTAATGGGTATCGGGGTTGCAGCAGGAGAAAACCGTGCTACCGAAGCTGCTAAAAAAGCTATTAATTCCCCGCTTTTAGAAACATCAATTGATGGTGCACAAGGAGTGCTGATGAACATTACGGGCGGAGCAAACTTGAGTCTTTATGAGGTTCAAGAAGCAGCAGATATCGTTGCAACTGCGACTGACCAAGAAGTAAATATGATTTTCGGTTCTGTTATTAATGAAACCTTAAAAGATGAAATCATCGTAACCGTCATTGCAACTGGATTTAATGAAGAGGTAGCCCAGCCAAAAGTAACTCGTCCGTCTTTCGGACAAGCAAAACCAACTGTTGGCAACGTCAAGAGAGAGCACAAGCGTGAAGAAGCACCACAGGAACCAGTAGTTCGTAACACGAATGCATCCCAAGAGGATGCGCTGGACATTCCAACCTTCTTACGCAACCGTAATCGCAGAAGATAAGAGAAATTAATAAAAAAATGCATGGTCCGAAATCGGACCATGCATTTTTTTATTTTGTTAATATGACAAAATCCGAAGGGAATAGTGGAAATTTCTGTTTTTTTGATTACAGAAAGTGACACACTTCAGCCATCCAAGTAGGTTATACTTTTTCGTAAACAGTAGTAAGGGTGAAGTCCATTTGATTGTTTATTTAGATGTAATCTGGGCTCTTAATTTATTATTTGATAGCCTGCTCCTTTATTTAACAGCAATTTTTCTAAAAAGGAGTATACGTCTATGGAGATTACTTGCCGGGGGATTTATTGGCTCATTGATTATTTTATTATCGTTTACCCCATTAAATGTCTATTCAAGCCATCCAATTTCAAAACTTATTTGTTCCATTGTGATGGTTTTAATAGCTTTTGGATATAAGCGGTTCGCTTTTTTCCTAAAAGCATTAATGACACTATATGTTTCTACTTTTTTAATTGGCGGGGCATTAATGGGAGCCCATTATTTTATTCAATATGATCCAATGTTGACAACGAAGGTTCTCATGTCCAGTGTAAAAGGTTTTGGTGATCCAATTAGTTGGCTTTTTGTCTTAATTGGTTTTCCTGTAGCCTGGCACTTCTCAAGAAAAAATGTAGAAAGCATGGAGATGACAAAAATTCAATTCGAACAAATTGTCAATGTAAGGCTAAATATTGAAGGGGAAAATATGATTTTTAAGGGATTAGTGGATAGTGGGAATCAAGTATATGATCCCTTGTCAAAACTTCCTGTCATGTTTGTCTCAATTAAAAACCAATTGGAAGCTATCCCAGAATCAATTAAAAAGCTGGCTGCTGACCCAGAACCACTCATTATGGGAAGTCAACAAATCCCGGATGAATGGCAAAATAGGCTAAGAATTGTTCCTTTTCGTGTAGTTGGAAAAGACCATCAGCTCATTGTTGCTATACAACCCGATCTTATTTTAATCGAACATAAGGGGACTGTATATTTTTGTGATAAGGGACTTGTATCCTTTACTTTACAGGAGCTCTCAGCCGATAATGCCTTCCAGTGCATTGTTCATCCGAAAATGCTGACTGGACCAAAGCAGCAAGGAGGGTCTGTAAAAGTAAGTTGATAATACTATACTCATTAAAAACATTGTTTAGAAGGAGGAACATTCATGAAAAAATGGAGACTTCGCTTATCCTACTATTGGTATAAGTTGTTAATAAAATTGGGCCTAAAAACGGATGAAGTTTTTTATATTGGCGGAAGCGAAGCCCTGCCGCCTCCTTTAAGTAAAGACGAAGAAGAAATGTTATTAAAAAAACTGCCTGTTGGTGATAAGGCAGCAAGATCGATATTAATTGAGCGCAATCTGCGATTAGTCGTTTACATTGCAAGAAAGTTTGAAAATACAGGGATTAATATTGAGGATCTAATCAGTATTGGGACAATTGGCTTAATTAAAGCGGTAAATACCTTTAACCCTGAAAAGAAAATTAAACTTGCTACATATGCTTCAAGGTGTATTGAAAATGAAATTCTCATGTACTTAAGACGAAATAATAAGATAAGATCAGAAGTATCATTTGATGAACCGTTAAACATTGATTGGGATGGTAATGAGCTATTGTTATCTGATGTATTGGGAACCGATGATGATATTATTACAAAGGATCTAGAAGCAAATGTGGACAGGAATCTGTTGTCAAAAGCATTACACCAGCTTTCAGACCGTGAAAAGCAAATTATGGAGCTCAGATTTGGTCTAACGAATGGGGAAGAAAAAACTCAAAAAGACGTAGCAGATATGCTTGGAATATCTCAGTCCTATATTTCACGTTTAGAAAAGAGAATAATAAAAAGACTAAGAAAAGAATTTAATAAGATGGTGTAAGAAAAGTAAAAAAAGAAATTTTTTTCCATAAAAAAACCTTTGCTATTCGCGATTTAATTGCATATTTCGACATGTATACGCCTGACAATGGTCATGGATAGGTGCATATTTTTCCTGCTCAAGGAGATACTGTTTTTTGTACAGCAGCTCCTGTGAGGAGGGAAAAGGATTGACTCGAAATAAAGTTGAAATTTGCGGTGTGGACACATCAAAACTTCCAGTTTTAAAGAACGAAGAAATGAGAATACTCTTCAAGCAAATGCAAGAGGGCGATATTAGTGCTCGTGAAAAGCTCGTCAATGGGAATTTACGCCTTGTCTTAAGTGTCATTCAGCGGTTTAATAACCGTGGCGAGTTTGTTGATGACCTGTTTCAGGTTGGCTGTATCGGTCTAATGAAATCAATTGATAACTTCGATTTAGGTCAAAATGTAAAGTTTTCCACTTATGCCGTACCAATGATTATAGGAGAAATTCGAAGGTACTTGCGTGATAATAACCCAATTCGTGTTTCCCGTTCCTTAAGAGATATCGCCTATAAGGCCCTTCAGGTCAGGGAACGATTAATGAGCGAAACCTCACGTGAACCGACTGCTGAAGAAATCGCAAAGGTCTTAGAAGTACCACATGAGGAAATCGTCTTCGCCCTTGATGCCATACAGGACCCTGTGTCACTGTTTGAACCGATTTATAATGATGGCGGCGACCCAATATATGTGATGGATCAATTAAGCGATGAAAAAAATAAAGATATTCATTGGATTGAAGAAATTGCCCTAAAAGAAGGAATGCGAAGACTTAACGAACGTGAAAAATTAATTTTACGGAAGCGGTTTTTTCAAGGAAAAACACAGATGGAAGTGGCAGATGAAATTGGGATATCCCAAGCCCAGGTTTCCCGCCTTGAAAAAGCAGCGATTAGACAAATGAATAAAAATATTCAAAGTTAAAGCTGTCCATACCGGACAGCTTTATTTTTTTTAATAAAAATAAAATTCCAACTGTCATCATATAGTTATTATAGTAATGTAATTGGGAGTGGTGCAGGTGGTTAAGATTTCAGAATTCCAAATAAAAGATGTCGTGAATGTATCGGATGGTAAAAGGCTCGGGAATATTGGTGATATTGAGATTAATTTAACGACAGGAAAAATTGAAGCAGTTGTTATCTCTGGAAGCGGCAGAGTACTTGGCTTTTTTGGAAAGGATGAAGATATTGTCATTCCTTGGAAAAATATCATAAAAATTGGCCAAGATGTAATTTTGGTAAGGTATAAAGGCAGTGTGGAACGACTTGCAGAAGAAACAGAAGTTTGACAATTGCGGTGACCAAATTTTCTTTTCATGGTAAACTATAGAAAAACATAAGAGGTAGTGAAAATGGAACCCTTTGTTTTAAAAAATCAGTCCTATTTAACAATAGAAAACTGGATTAGCCAATTTCCAGAATTAGTTGCCGGTTTTACAACCAAAAGTGGAGGTACAAGCAAGGGAGTCTTTGAATCACTTAACCTTGGCTTTCATGTTAGTGATGATGGTTCAAATGTTTGTTCAAACAGGGAAAAAGTGGCTGAACTGCTCAAGTTTCCCCTAAGTCATTGGGTAGGAGCTGAACAAATACATGACATTGTCTTGAAGAAGATTACAAAAGCAGATCGTGGATATGGGTCCAATTCCTATGACCATTCCTTTAAAGGTACTGATGGTTTTTATACGAATGAAGAGGGAATCCTGTTAACGCTTTGCTTTGCCGACTGTGTCCCTCTTTTTTTTATTGCACCTGAAAAAAAGATGATTGGGACGGCACACGCAGGCTGGAAAGGGACAGTTGGGCAAATTGCCAAGCAAATGATAACCGTCTGGGGCAGAGAAGGAATTCAACCTGAACAGATTTTTGTCGCAATTGGACCGTCTATTTGTGAAAAATGTTATATTGTGGATGAGCATGTGATAAATTTAGTGGATAAATCTCTAGAAGATGGCGGAATAATACCCTATAATTTAATTGAAGAAGGGCAATATTCATTAAATTTACGGGAAATAAATAAGCATATTCTTCTTGCTGCGGGTGTTCCAGATAAAAATATTCTCCAGACACATTTTTGCACTAGCTGTCATCATGAGGGATTCTTTTCTCACCGCCGCGACAAAGGGAAGACTGGAAGAATGCTAAGCTTTATTGGCTGGAAGGAGACTGTGGATCGTTTATGAGAGTAGCAGAAAAACTTAAGCAAATAAGTCAACAAATAAATGAGGCATGCCTAAAGGTACATCGGACGGCCGATGAAATAAAATTGATTGCTGTAACAAAATATGTTAGCACGGACAGAGCAAGGGAAGCCCTAGATGCAGGGATAAATAATCTTGGAGAAAACCGTGATGATGGGCTGCTTGAAAAGTGGGAAGTATTAAAGGACAAGCCTCATTGGCACTATATTGGTACACTTCAAACACGGAAGGTAAAAAATATTATTGATAAGGTCGACTATATTCATTCTTTAGATCGCCTAGCACTTGCTGAAGAAATCAATAAGCGAGCAAATCATAAGGTAAAATGTCTCGTACAGGTCAATGTTTCAGGTGAAGAATCAAAGCATGGTCTATCTAAAGAAGAAACTATTTCTTTTATTAAATCTCTAAGGCCATTTGAAAATATTAGTGTGGAAGGGTTAATGACAATGGCACCTTTCACGGATGATGAACAAATTCTTCGTGACTGTTTTCGAAAACTAAGGGAACTTCGCGATCAAGTTCAAGCCTTACATTTTAATTTTGCGCCTTGCACAGAGCTGTCGATGGGAATGTCTGGCGATTTTACAATTGCGATTGAAGAAGGGGCAACAATGATTAGAATAGGTACAGCACTTGTCGGTGAAGATGGTTAGGAGAGAATAAAATGACGATTAAATCAAAATTAAAAACATTTTTCTTTTTAGACGAACAATATGATGATAATAATGATGAGTATGTTGAGACGGTTGAACCAGTAAAACAAAAACAACAGCCAGTGAAAAGTCAAAATGTTGTCAGTCTGCAAAGTGTTCAAAAGTCCTCAAGTACTCTCAATTCTTCTAAGTCGTCAAAGGTAATATTAGTGGAGCCGAGGGCTTATTCAGAGTCAACGGAAATTGCCGATCATTTAAAAAATCGCCGGGCGGTAGTCGTGAACCTGCAGCGGATTGATAATGAACAAGGACGGCAAATTATCGACTTTTTAAGCGGGGTTGTCTATGCCATTGGAGGAGACATTCAAAAAATTGGTTTAAGTATATTTTTATGTACTCCTGATAATGTTGAGGTATCTGGGAATATTTCAGATTTAATCCTTGACCATGAAAATCAAACTACAAGGTGGTAATGTAAATGGCATTTGTTTTTAGTCTTTTGCAGCAAATAATCCAGATTTATTCGTGGGCATTAATTATTTATATATTAATGTCGTGGTTCCCAAATGCAAGAGAGTCCTCTATTGGACAATTCTTAGCAAGAATCTGCGAACCATATTTAGAGCCATTTAGAAAAATTATTCCGCCAATTGGGATGATGGATATCTCTCCGATTGTCGCATTTCTCGTATTGAACTTTGCCTCAAGCGGGCTGCACAGTGTATATTTATGGCTTATGTAAGAATTTTAAATTTAGGTTGTGTTTTCAATCATGAACATTTATCAGCATTTCCGCCCGGAAGAACGGGAATATATTGACCAGGTTTTACATTGGAAAAATTATGTTGAGACACACTATACCTCTAAACTAACAGATTTTCTGGACCCAAGAGAGCAGCATATTCTTAAAAGGCTAATTGGCGAGAATGGCGAGGTTAGATATCATCTGTTTGGCGGCAGTCAAGATGTGGAACGAAAAAGAGCTTATATTTTCCAGGATTATTTGACTGTTAATGAAGATGATTTCCAAATCTGTCTATTTGAAGTCGATTATCCTTCGAAATTCGTAACAATCGAACACAGGCAAGTTTTAGGGACACTTATGTCTTTAGGTCTAAAGCGAGGGAAATTTGGAGACATCCTTATGAAGGATGGGCAGATTCAATTTTTCTCAGCAAAGGAAATTGGTGACTACATTAAAAGCAATGTTGAATCGATCGGCAGGGCTGGTGTCAGATTAGTTGAAACAAATATTGCTCATGCCATTATGGCAAAGGAATTATGGGAAGAACAAGATTTTACCGTATCTTCTTTACGTCTTGATACTGTTATTTCTGCTATTTATCGTGTCTCAAGGCAAAAATCACAATTATTTATTCAATCGGGGCTTGTTAAACTAAACTGGACACTAATCGAAAACCCTTCATTTACTTGTGATGTTGGAGACATGATTTCAGTTAGAGGATATGGAAGGGCAAAAATGATCGGAATAGACGGTAAAACAAAAAAAGAAAAATGGCGAATTAATATTAAGAAGCAAAAATAATTCAGTAAAAAGCAGGATTTTCGAAAAACTTGTCGAATATTTGCTTATACATATAAAGTACAGATTGTATGGAGGTGGCATCAATGCCGTTAACGCCGTTAGATATTCACAATAAAGAATTTAATAAAGGGTTTCGTGGGTATGATGAAGATGAAGTGAATGAATTTCTAGATCAAGTCATCAAGGATTATGAACTAGTAATTAGAGAAAAAAAAGAAATGGAAGAGCGCTTAAATGATATGAAGGAGCGTCTTGGCCATTTTGTAAATATTGAAGAAACTCTTAACAAATCCATCATCATTGCTCAAGAAGCAGGTGAAGATGTAAAACGCAATGCTCAAAAGGAAGCAAAGCTGATTATTAAGGAAGCTGAGAAAAATGCGGATCGGATTGTGAATGAGTCCCTGTCGAAAGCGAGAAAAATTGCACTCGAAATCGAGGATTTAAAAAAGCAATCAAAAGTATTCCGTACTCGTTTCAAGATGTTGATTGAAGCACAGCTTGATATGTTGAATACGGATGATTGGGATCATTTATTAGAATATGAAGTAGATGCAACAGAGTTAAAAATTCACCAAGAAGAAGATTCCTTAGCTTGACGAAATATGTTTTTTTAGCATATAATTTTTAAACATAGTGATATAAAATGGAAATTGACGATGACAGGGACAGTACAATTATTCTTTTGCTTTATAAAGCGAGCCGGGGATGGTGTAAGCCCGGAAAAGCTGAAAAATTGGAACATCACCCTCGAGTCCCAGACCGAATCCCTAAGCGTAAGGGCAGTAGGCTCAGGCGTGTTATTCACGTTACGAATGGTAAAGCGGATAGATCGATTTATTTCGGCTATCTATCAGGGTGGTACCGCGGGAGTCAAACCTTCTCGTCCCTTTTTTGGGATGAGAGGTTTTTTTTATTGGTAAATGGTCATTCTGTTTTATGTACAGTTATACAGGAGGAAGAAAAAATGGAATATAAAGATACGTTATTAATGCCAAAAACTGAATTTCCAATGCGTGGTAACCTTCCCCAAAGAGAACCTGACATTCAGGCAAAATGGGAAGAAATGAATATTTATCAAAAGGTACAAGAGCGGACAAAAGGTCGGCCGATGTTTGTCCTGCATGATGGTCCTCCATATGCCAATGGGGATATTCATATGGGGCATGCCCTAAATAAGATTTTAAAAGATATGATTGTCCGCTATAAATCGATGAGCGGCTTTCATGCGCCATATGTCCCTGGCTGGGATACACACGGACTGCCGATTGAACAGGCATTAACGAATAAAGGTGTTAAACGGAAAGAAATGACAGTTGCGGAATTTCGTGAGCTTTGCACGAAATATGCGCTTGAACAAATTGATAATCAACGTACCCAATTTAAGCGTCTTGGTGTCCGGGGTGATTGGGAAAATCCGTACATTACCTTGAAGCCAGAATATGAAGCGCAGCAAATTAAAGTGTTCGGTGAAATGGCGAAAAAAGGTTATATTTATAAAGGCTTAAAGCCGGTATATTGGTCACCATCAAGTGAATCAGCATTAGCAGAAGCAGAGATTGAATATCAAGATAAACGATCACCGTCCATCTATGTTGGCTTTAATGTGAAGGACGGCAAGGATGTTCTTGATACTGATACGCAAATTGTCATTTGGACAACAACTCCTTGGACCATTCCGGCGAACCTTGGAATTTCTGTTCATCCTGACTTAACCTATGTGGTGGTCGCTGTTGATGATAACAAGTTCTTAGTTGCCGAAGCCCTTCTTGAGGCTGTAACAAAAGAAATTGGCTGGGAGGATGCTTCGGTTGTCCAAAAGGTCAAAGGTTCGGATTTAGAAAATATCGTAGCGGTTCATCCATTATATGACCGTGATTCTTTAGTAATGTTGGGTGAACACGTTACTACAGACGCTGGAACGGGCTGTGTTCATACTGCACCGGGTCACGGGGAAGATGATTTCTATGTTGGTCAGAAATATGGGTTAGACGTTCTTTGCCCTGTAGATGATAAAGGTGTCATGACTAGCGAAGCACCAGGCTTTGAAGGCATATTTTACGATACCGCAAATAAACCAATTGCACAGGCATTGGAAGAGGCTGGGGCACTATTAAAGCTATCGTTTATTACTCACTCCTATCCACACGATTGGAGAACAAAGAAACCGGTAATCTACCGTGCGACTGCCCAATGGTTTGCGTCTATTAAAGATTTCCGAGATAAATTACTTGAAGCAGTAAAGGAAACAAAGTGGGTACCAGCTTGGGGTGAAACTAGACTATTTAATATGGTACGTGACCGCGGTGATTGGTGTATTTCTCGTCAGCGGGTTTGGGGTGTACCAATTCCTGTTTTCTATGCAGAAAACGGTGAAGAGATTATCACCGATGAAACGATCAATCATGTTTCTAAAGTTTTCCGAGAAAATGGTTCAAACGTATGGTTCGAACGTGAAGCAAAGGATCTGCTGCCTGAAGGCTTTACCCATCCGGGAAGTCCGAACGGAACTTTTACAAAAGAAACTGATATCATGGATGTTTGGTTTGATTCTGGTTCATCACATCAAGCTGTTCTCCTAGAGCGAGAGGATTTAGTCCGCCCTGCTGACCTTTATCTTGAAGGATCAGACCAATACCGCGGCTGGTTTAACTCTTCCTTGTCAACGGCAGTAGCAGTTACAGGCACAGCGCCATACAAAGGAGTTTTAAGCCATGGCTTTGCTCTTGATGGTGAAGGCAGAAAAATGAGTAAGTCACTCGGAAACGTTGTTGTACCGGCTAAAGTAATGAATCAATTGGGTGCAGATATTTTACGACTTTGGGTTGCTTCTGTTGATTATCAAGCAGATGTTCGTGTTTCTGATGCCATCTTGAAGCAGGTTGCTGAGGTTTACCGTAAAATCCGTAATACTTTCCGCTTTTTGCTTGGTAACTTAGCGGATTTTGATCCGGCAGTAAATAAAGTTCCCTATGAAAACTTGCGTGAAGTTGACCAATTTATGCTTGTTAAATTGAATAAGCTGATTAAATATGTCCGTAATGCTTATGAAAATTATGAATTTGCCGGCATTTATCATGCAGTCAATAATTTCTGTACCCTTGACTTAAGTGCCTTCTATCTCGATTTCGCAAAGGATGTTCTATATATTGAGGCAGCAGGTCACCATGACCGCCGTGCGATTCAAACAGTTTTATATGAGTCGTTGCTTGCATTAACCAAATTGGTTTCACCAATTCTTTCACATACAGCAGATGAAGTTTGGAAGTTTATCCCTGATGTCCAAGAAGAAAGTGTTCAATTAACTGATCTTCCAGAATATCAGGAGCTTGCAGGATCAAAAGCATTAGAAGAAAAATGGACTTCATTTATGAAGCTTCGTGATGATGTATTAAAAGCACTTGAAGAAGCCCGTAATGAAAAAGTTATTGGTAAATCATTAACAGCAAAAGTAGCACTTTATGTTAATGATAAATCGAAGACACTATTGGATTCGATTGAAGAAAATCTGAATCAGCTGTTTATCGTTTCAGGATTTGAAGTGGCGGGATCATACGAGGATGCTCCAGAATATGCACTTAAATTAGAAACGGCAGCTATTGTTGTTACTAAGGCTGAAGGAGAAACATGTGAACGGTGCTGGATTGTGACGCCAGATGTAGGCCAAGAACCAGAACATAAAACCCTTTGCCCTCGCTGTGCAGAAGTTGTAAAAGAAAACTACACACAAGCATAAGAAGAGAGCCCCAAGTTAAAAAACTCGGGGCTTTTTCATTATTTATCCTATACCGTTAATTGTTGTTGATGATGTCAAATGTTTTTCGGTGTCAACTTGTCGATGCCGGAGATAATAAGACAAATGACAAAAAACGGAGGTAACAACTGTGAATGCTATGCAGGAAAAGCTGTTTTTGGAACTCCGTCAAACAAAAGAAGAAATTGAAAATTCGTTAAAAAACAATCAAAAGCAAGATTGGTTTCTTTCCATATTAAATGAAGAACTTGCAGATATTAATATTGCTATTCAAAAGTTTGAGGATGGAAATTTTGGGCAATGTGAAATATCTGGTGAATTATTACCAGATAATTTATTAAAAATGATCCCGACATTAAAGTCACATAAAGATTCGGAGTATTTAGAAAAGTATTACAAGAAACCGATTTACTAGCTATTTTTAGAATGTTACATTGTTGTTTGGCGTTAAAGTATGCTAAAATGCTAAGAGTATGAAAAGTGGAAGCGCCTAGGCGCTGGTACTAGACAATACTTTAGGTTGATGTGGAGGTATTTCTTAGTGTTTTATTACTTAATCGCTATTTTTGTTATTTTATTAGACCAGATTACAAAATGGTTAATTGTAAACAACATGTACTTAGGGGAAAGTATTACTATCATTGATAAAGTTTTGTATATTACTTCACACCGTAATCGTGGAGCGGCATGGGGAATCCTACAAGGTCAAATGTGGCTTTTTTATGTAATAACGATCGTTGTCATTGGCGCAATAATGTATTATCTTCACAAAGCAGCAAAGGGTAAATGGTTATTAGGAGTATCGTTAGCTTTTATGCTCGGAGGCGCTATTGGTAATTTTATTGACCGTGTTCTACGTAAAGAAGTAGTCGACTTTATTCATACGTATATTTTCAGCTATAATTTTCCGGTCTTTAATATTGCAGATTCAGCTTTAGTGATCGGTGTAATCTTGCTGATGATTCAAATGTTGCGTGATGAGAGAGAAACAAAGGAGAAAACGTATGGAGAAAATGGAACACACCATTCTTGAGGAGCAAAAAGGAGATCGGATTGATAAGGTAATCTCCGGACTGAACGACGAATGGTCACGTACACAGGTTCAACAATGGATTAAAGAAGGGAATGTCCGAGTTAACGGACAAACCGTGAAAACAAATTATAAATGCAATATGAATGATCAAATTGGTATTATAATTCCAGAACCAGAGGAATTGGATGTACTGCCTGAAGAACTTGATTTAGAAATATATTATGAAGATAAAGATGTTTTAGTGGTTAACAAACCGCGTGGGATGGTAGTTCATCCTGCTCCAGGTCATTCGTCTGGAACATTGGTCAACGGCTTAATGGCCCACTGTAAGGATTTATCCGGTATTAATGGAGTGTTAAGACCAGGGATAGTTCACCGTATTGATAAAGATACTTCTGGTCTATTGATGGTTGCTAAAAATGATATGGCTCACGAAAGCCTTGTAAACCAATTGGTGAAGAAAACAGTTACCCGTAAATATAAAGCGATTGTTCATGGAGTCATTCCTCATGACTTTGGGACGATTGATGCCCCGCTTGGCAGGGATACGAAGGACCGTCAAAGCATGGCCGTTGTTGATAATGGAAAACATGCTGTTACCCATTTTCAGGTGTTGGAACGTTTTAAAGACTTTACTTTTGTCGAGTGCCAATTAGAAACGGGAAGAACTCATCAAATCCGCGTTCATATGAAATATATCGGATATCCGCTTGCTGGTGATCCAAAGTATGGCCCGAAAAAAACACTTGATATTGACGGGCAGGCCTTACATGCAGGAATACTTGGATTCACTCATCCTCGGTCTAACGAATATTTGGAATTTGAAGCACCTCTTCCAGCGGAATTTGAACGATTGCTTGATCAACTCCGAAATAATCGTTGACGTGAGCCTAATTTTAAAGTAAGATAACTATAGTTTAATAAGCCTTTAATTCGGTCCCGTGAGGCTGAGAAGGAAACGGTTAGAGAATAGGTATCCACGCCTATATCTTATATATTAACTAGTCTACCTCTCGCCCAAATCGGTGAGAGGTTTTTTACTTTTAGAAAAAGAAGGTGTACTATGAACCAAAAAGCACTTGTCCTTGATGAGCAAGCAATTGGAAGGGCAATGACCAGGATAGCCCACCAAATTATTGAGAAAAATAAAGGCATCGACGATTGCATACTTGTAGGGATTCGAACGAGAGGTATTTTTCTTGCCGAGCGTCTTGCGGAAAGAATTGCGGAGATTGAGGGAAAGGCTATATCAGTAGGGGAACTAGATATTACCCTTTACCGAGATGATTTAACGAAAAAAACAGAAAACCAAGAACCACTTGTAAAAGGGTCAAATATCCCGGTTAATATAAGTAATAAAAAAGTTATTCTTGTTGACGATGTATTATATACAGGCAGAACTGTGAGGGCAGGTCTTGATGCCCTGATGGATATCGGACGACCGGCAGCCATACAGCTTGCTGTCTTAGTGGACCGGGGCCATCGCGAGCTGCCGATTCGCGCTGATTATGTGGGTAAAAACATTCCGACATCAAGTGAAGAAAAGATTATGGTCGAGCTTAAGGAACTAGACCAGCTTGATCAAGTAAGCATCTTTGAAAAATAAATAGTAACCCTTTTAAATGCAGTCCCGTGAGGCTGACAAAGGGGAAGGAGCCGATTGTTTTATTTTTGTGCGGCAATTTCTAAACCCTCTTTGTGCCATTACGGACAAAGAGGGTTTTTTGGTAAAAAATAAACCAGTAAACAGGGGAGATTAGTATGAACAACAAACCCATCCTAGACATTAACGAGATTCCAAAATCAGGTCAATGGCTGACATTAAGCATCCAGCATTTGTTCTCCATGTTCGGGGCAACCATCCTTGTGCCTTACCTTGTTGGTTTAAGCCCGGCAATTGCTCTGATCTCTAGCGGACTTGGTACATTGGCATTTTTACTCATTACAAAATGGCAAGTACCTGCCTATCTTGGATCTTCATTTGCGTACATTTATCCCATAAAACTCCTCAATGATGCAGGTGGACCTGGAGCGGCAATGGCAGGGACCTTCCTTGCGGGAATCGTCTATGGGATAATCGCACTAATCATCAGTAAGGGTGGATACCGTTGGATTATGAACCTGCTTCCACCAATTGTCGTCGGACCGGTAATCATGGTAATTGGCTTGTCGATCGCCCCAACAGCGGTGGGAATGGCGATGAATAATCCGGCGGGAAAATATAGTATGACCCACTTTTCTGCAGCACTGGTTACTCTTGCTGCAACGATTATCTTCTCAATTTTTGCCAAAAGACTACTTAGTATCATCCCAATATTAGCAGGAATAATCGTTGGTTATATTTATGCAGTAATCATTGGGCTCGTTGATTTTGGACCAGTCATTAAAGCTGGCTGGCTAGAAATGCCGGAATTTGTTATTCCATTTATCAGCTATAAAGTGAAATTTACATGGGACATTTTCTGGTTAATGGTGCCTGTAGCCGTGGTTACCATTTCTGAACATATTGGCCACCAATTAATTCTTAGTAAGGTAGTCGGTCGAGATTACATTAAAGAACCAGGTTTACATCGTTCCATCCTCGGGGACGGAACTGCAACAATAATTTCAGCTTTGGTCGGAGGACCGCCAAAAACCACCTATGGTGAAAATATCGGCGTCCTGGCGATTACTCGAGTTTATAGTGTGTACGTGCTGGCAGGTGCAGCAGCTTTAGCAATCATCTTCGGATTTGTTGGGAAAATTACTGCTTTAATTGGGACGATTCCAACACCTGTCATGGGAGGTGTTTCCATCCTGCTGTTTGGAATTATCGCTTCCTCAGGATTAAGGATGTTAGTCGACAGTAAAATTGATTTTGAGGATAAACGAAACCTGGTAATTGCATCTGTGATTCTGATTATTGGTATAGGAGGGGCGATCCTTAAGCTGCCATTTAAAGATATCCAAATTCAGGGTATGGCGTTAGCAGCCATATTGGGTGTAGTGTTAAATCTTATTCTTCCAGGCAAACAGACAGTGAGTGAAGAGATGTTTGAAGCGGAAACAAAAGAAGACCATAAAACAGCATAATAAAGTTACCTTTTAACTAAGTCCGGCGAGGCTTATAAGGGTGTTTAGCTTGGACCACCTCTGATAAAGGAGGGGTAAGGCTTTGATTCAATGCACCCTAAAGGAGATTTTAGGGTGCATTTTTATTGTCTAGCTCCAGCGCCTAGGGGCTCGAGGTCACAAGCCAAGCCGTCCAAAAGGTTAAAAAACAACCTTTCGGCCGGCTTGACTTGTGCTTGTCGCCCCTGGACAAGGCGCTTGCGCTTTTCATATTGCTGAGAGAGGAAGGCGGGATAAAGGATGTTGAATCATTTACTAACCACGAACGAATTAAAGGTAGAGGAAATTTATCAAATTCTTGAGGATGCAAAAAGGTTTTCGGAAGGGATGGTCTGGACTCCGGAAAAGCAAATGTATACTGCCAACTTATTTTTTGAAGCTAGTACAAGAACAAAATGCAGTTTCGAAGTTGCAGAACGAAGGTTAGGCTTAGGGGTCATTCCATTTGAAGTGGAAACTTCAAGTGTTCAAAAAGGGGAGACACTTTACGATACGGTTAAAACATTGGAATCAATTGGTGTCAATGCCATCGTCATTCGTCACGGGCAGGATCGTTATTTTGATGATCTGGTTGGCAAAATTAATATCCCTGTTCTTAATGGCGGAGATGGCTGCGGTCATCATCCAACACAGTCGCTCCTTGATCTCCTAACCATTCAACAGGAATTCGGTCAGTTTGAGGACTTGAGAATTGCAATTATTGGGGATATCAGCCACAGCAGAGTGGCAAGGTCCAATGCTGATGCCTTAACAAGACTAGGTGCCGATGTCATTTTTTCCGGACCAGAGGAATGGTTTGATTGCCATAGTTTAAATTCTGCACGATTTAGACCCATTGATGAAGCCGTCAGAACAGCAGATGTGGTCATGTTGCTTAGAGTTCAGCATGAACGGCATCAAAAGAAGGGTAGCTATACAGCTTCAGAGTATCATCGCCAATTTGGTCTCACGTTGGAAAGGGAAAGGCAAATGAAACCAAACAGCATTATTATGCATCCCGCACCAGTAAACAGGAATGTGGAAATTGCTGATAGCTTAGTAGAATGCAAACGGTCAAGAATCTTCAAACAAATGGAAAACGGGGTTTATGTCAGAATGGCCGCCTTAAAACGGTCAATCGAAAGTTTAATGGGAGGGAATCAAAATGAAACTACTTATTCAGAACGCAAATTACATAGCATCTAATGGTAAAAATGAAGAGACAGATATTTTAATAGAAAATGGGATTATAACAAAAATAGAAAAGAAGATTAATGCAGAGGTAGACCGTGCTGTGGACGCATCCGGAATGGTTGTTTCACCGGGATTTATCGACTTACATGTCCACCTCCGCGAGCCCGGCGGTGAAAAAAAAGAAACAATCACAACCGGAACAATGGCCGCAGCAAAAGGCGGATTTACCACTGTTGCCACCATGCCAAACACCCGACCGGTGCCTGACACCATAAACCACATGGAGGACTTGCAAAAGCGGATTCAAGAGACGGCTAAAGTGAGGGTACTGCCATATGCCTCTATTACGACGAGGCTGCTTGGTCAGGAATTGACAGACTTCAAGGGGCTGAAAAATGCAGGTGCGTTTGCCTTTACCGATGATGGGGTAGGGATCCAATCGGCGAGCATGATGCTTGAAGCGATGCGGAGAGCTGCTGCGCTAAATATGACCGTCGTTGCCCACTGCGAAGAAAACACCCTAATCAATAAAGGATGTGTACATGATGGTTCATTTGCAAAACGAAACGATTTAAACGGAATCCCATCCGTTTGTGAGACAGTCCAGATTGCCAGAGATGTATTACTTGCTGAGGCAGCAGGCTGTCATTACCATGTCTGTCATGTCAGTACGAAGGAGTCTGTTCGTGTCATCAGGGATGCCAAACGTGCTGGTATAAAGGTCACTGCAGAAGTTACCCCACACCACTTATTATTAACGCAAGACGATATTCCGGGTCTTGATACTAATTATAAGATGAATCCGCCGCTAAGGGATCCTGCGGATCGTGCAGCCCTAATTGAAGGACTTCTAGATGGAACAATTGATTTCATTGCAACTGATCATGCACCACACACACTTGAAGAAAAGAGTGAAGGAATGGAGTTGGCACCGTTCGGAATTGTTGGTTTGGAGACTGCATTCCCACTCCTTTATACACATTTCGTGTTAAATAATATTATTTCACTTGAAGAGTTAATTGGCTTTTTAACAAAGAAGCCGGCCGAAAGCTTTGCCCTTCCATTTGGAAAAATAGAAGTGGGTGCACCAGCCGACCTTGTCCTCTTGAATCTGAGTGATGAAAGAGAAATTGATCCAAGAGGCTTTCTATCTAAAGGTAAAAACACGCCATTTACAGCTTGGAAATGTAAAGGCTGGCCTGAGATGACAATTGCGAGTGGGAAGATAGTTTGGGAAAAGGGATGTGTAACAGTATGAAAGCACAGCTGATTTTAGAAGACGGAACGGTATTTATCGGAGAAGGTTTTGGCAGTCATATGGATACAATTGGCGAAGTCGTCTTTAATACAGGGATGACAGGCTATCAAGAGATTCTTTCGGATCCTTCTTATTGCGGGCAAATTGTCATGCTTACCTATCCGTTAATCGGAAATTATGGAATCAACCGCGATGACTTTGAATCAATTCATCCTGCAGTGAAAGGATTTATTGTTAAAGAAGTGACTGACTTCCCTTCCAATTGGCGCAGTGAATTTACCATCGATGAATATTTTAAAATGAAAAAAATCCCCGGAATTGCCGGAATTGATACGAGAAAATTAACAAGGATTATCCGTCAGTATGGCACATTAAAGGGAGCAATTTGCAGTATTGATCGGGATCCATATGAGGTTGTCAGCAGATTAAAGCAAACTAAACTGCCGATTGACCAAGTAAGAACAGTGTCAACAAAAAATTCATATCCAAGCCCAGGACGTGGGAAGCGAATTGTTCTGGTTGATTTTGGCATGAAACACGGTATTTTACGAGAATTAAATAAACGCGGGTGTGATGTCATTGTTATCCCATATCATACAACGGCAGATGAAATTCTCCAGTTGCGCCCGGATGGAATTATGCTTTCAAATGGTCCTGGAGATCCGAAGGATGTTCCTGAAGCGATACATATGATTAAACAAGTGCTGGGTATGATTCCGCTATTTGGAATATGCCTTGGACATCAACTATTTGCCTTAGCCTGCGGGGCAAACACGGTAAAAATGAAATTTGGGCACCGTGGTTCAAACCATCCTGTCAAGGAACTGTCAACAGGAAAAATTGCGATTTCATCGCAAAACCATGGCTACACAGTAGAAGCAGAATCGTTACATCAAACCAGATTAGAAGTAACGCATACAGCCTTGAATGATGGAACAATTGAGGGCTTAAAGCATTTAGATTATCCTGCATTTACGGTTCAATACCACCCGGAAGCATCTCCGGGACCTGAGGATGCAAACAATTTATTTGATCAATTTCTTGCCTTGATTGAAGTTGAAAAACAGGAGGGAATAGCAACATGCCAAAACGTACAGATATAAACTCCATTTTAGTCATCGGATCAGGACCAATTGTCATTGGTCAAGCTGCTGAATTTGATTATGCCGGTACCCAAGCGTGTATGGCACTAAAAGAGGAAGGCTACCGTGTTGTCCTCGTAAACTCCAATCCGGCAACGATTATGACCGATACAGAGATCGCTGATGCCGTTTATATTGAACCCTTAACAGTGGAATTTGTCAGCCGAATAATTCGAAAAGAACGCCCAGATGCCCTTGTTGCTACACTTGGAGGCCAAACAGGTTTAAACCTTGCCGTTGAGTTAGCAAAATCAGGTGTCCTAAAAGAATGTGAAGTTGAAATTTTAGGTACAAAACTTTCGGCCATTAATCAAGCTGAGGATCGAGAATTATTCCGTAGCTTAATGAATGAATTAAATGAACCAGTTCCAGATAGTGAAATTATTCATGAAATAGAAGAAGCTAATGCTTTTGTTGAAAAAATTGGCTTCCCTGTCATAGTCCGCCCTGCCTTTACACTAGGGGGAACTGGCGGTGGAATCTGCCACAATCACGAAGAATTAGAGGAAATTGTTACAAGTGGCTTAAAGAACAGCCCTGTTGATCAGTGCCTGCTTGAAAAAAGTATCGCAGGCTACAAGGAAATTGAATATGAGGTTATGCGTGATGCTGCTGATAACGCGATTGTAGTGTGTAACATGGAAAACATTGATCCGGTTGGCGTTCATACAGGTGATTCCATCGTGGTAGCCCCAAGTCAAACCTTAAGCGACAGAGAATACCAGCTGCTTAGAAATGTTTCGCTTAAAATCATTCGTGCACTCGGAATTGAAGGGGGCTGTAATGTTCAGCTTGCCTTAGACCCAGAAAGTTTTAACTACTATATTATCGAAGTTAATCCGCGGGTAAGCCGGTCATCTGCCCTCGCATCGAAAGCAACGGGGTACCCAATCGCTAAACTGGCTGCCAAAATCGCTGTTGGTTTAACGCTCGATGAGATGCTTAATCCGGTTACAGGAAACACATATGCTTGTTTCGAACCTGCCCTCGATTATATTGTGACAAAAATACCGCGCTGGCCATTTGATAAATTTGAATCTGGCAACCGCTCATTGGGGACACAGATGAAAGCAACTGGTGAAGTCATGGCGATCGGGCGTACCTTTGAGGAGTCGCTTTTAAAAGCCATTCGTTCCCTTGAGGCAGGCGTCCATCATTTTGAATTAAACGGGGCGGATGATATTGATGATGAGTTACTGAAAAAAAGAATTCAAAAAGCGGGGGATGAGCGGCTCTTTTATATCGCCGAAAGCTTAAAACGCGGAACATCAATTGAAACGATTCACCAATGGAGCAAAATTGATTTATTTTTCTTAAAGAAAATGGCTGGGTTGATTGACCTTGAAGCAAAGCTTGCTGCTGGGCCATTTGATAGCGAACTCCTTAAAGAGGCAAAGCAAAAAGGCTTTTCCGATAAAAAAATTGCCGAGCTTTGGAATCGGACTGAAAACGAAATATATGGTTTGCGCAAGGATTTGGGAATCATGCCTGTTTACAAAATGGTGGATACATGCGCGTCCGAATTCGAAAGTGAGACCCCTTATTATTATGGAACATTTGAGGAAGAAAATGAATCAGTGGTTACTGAAAAGAGCAGTGTAATTGTTTTAGGGTCAGGTCCAATCCGGATTGGTCAAGGAATTGAGTTTGATTATGCCACTGTGCATTCAGTAAAAGCGATTAAAGAAGCAGGTTATGAGGCAATCATTATCAACAACAATCCAGAAACTGTCTCAACTGATTTCAGTATTTCCGATAAACTCTATTTTGAGCCTCTGACGATTGAGGATGTTATGCATATTATCGATCTTGAGAACCCGATTGGTGTAGTGGTACAGTTTGGTGGACAGACAGCGATTAATTTGGCAGCTGAGTTGGTTGAACATGGGGTAAATATATTAGGAACAAGATTAGAAGATTTAGACCGGGCGGAGAATAGGGATAAATTTGAACATGCACTTGAACAGCTTGCGATTCCTCAGCCGCTTGGAAAAACAGCTCTATCAGTGGAAGAAGCAGTATTAATTGCCGAGGAAATCGGTTATCCGGTACTGGTTCGTCCTTCCTACGTTCTTGGCGGGCGGGCAATGGAGATTGTTTACGAAAGGTGCGAATTACTTCATTATATGGAAAATGCCGTTAAAATCAATCCGGAACATCCCGTTTTGATTGACCGATATTTAACAGGGAAGGAAATTGAAGTGGATGCCATTTGTGATGGTGAACATGTCTTAATTCCCGGGATTATGGAGCATATTGAACGTGCTGGAGTTCACTCAGGAGATTCAATCGCAGTTTACCCGCCACAATCGCTGTCAGAAGATGTAAAACAAACACTTGCCCAGTATACAGAAAAATTGGCAAAGGGCTTAAACATTATCGGACTATTAAATATTCAGTATGTCTTATCAGGAAATCAAGTATACGTTCTCGAAGTCAATCCACGTTCAAGCCGAACGGTTCCGTTTTTGAGTAAAATCACCAATATTCCGATGGCGAGAATTGCCACAAAGGCAATTCTAGGGATATCTATTGTTAAACAAGGGTATCAGCCTGGCCTTGTCCCAGAAAAATGCGGTGTTTATGTCAAGGTTCCAGTTTTCTCGTTTGCTAAGTTAAAAAGTGTTGATATCACATTAGGACCTGAGATGAAGTCAACAGGCGAGGTAATGGGGAAGGATATCACCCTTGAAAAGGCACTTTATAAAGGTTTAATCGCTTCAGGTATGAACATTCATAGGTTTGGTACTGTGTTGTTTACGGTTGCCGACAAAGATAAGGAAGAAGCATTAAAACTGGCGGAGAGGTTTGCCGCTAATGGGTACCGCTTAATGGCTACAAGTGGGACTGCTGACGTGCTAGAGTCCGCAGGTTTGAAAGTAAAGATAGTGGGGAAAATCGGTGCGGAAGGTCCGACGCTTTTAGATGTGATTCATCATGGTGAAGTTCAATTCATTGTCAATACGCTGACAAAAGGGAAACAGCCGGAGAGAGACGGATTTAGAATCCGCCGTGAAGCAGTCGAAAACGGTGTTCCATGTTTAACATCATTAGATACAGCAGATGCGATTTTGAGAGTAATAGAATCGATGAATTTTTCTACAGAAGCAATGGGTGCAGGAAATAAGGAGGCCGTCCAGGTATGATTCAAAAAGAACTTTGCCGAATTATCAGCCAAAGGGAAATTGCCGCTGATATTTTTGAATTAACAGTACAAGCATCATTAGTAAGACAAATCAATTCTCCTGGGCAGTTTGTTCATATTCGGATTACCGATGCCTTGGATCCACTTTTACGGAGACCCATTAGCATTTCATCGTTTAACCGGGAAAAAGAACAGTTTACTATGATTTATCGAAAGGAAGGCAAGGGTACGACAAAACTAGCAGCAATGAAACCAGGGATGGAACTTGATATCCTTGGTCCTTTGGGTAACGGTTTCCCTGTTGAAGAAATGGAAATTGGGGAAACAGCGGTGCTTGTAGGAGGTGGAATCGGTGTACCACCACTTTTTGAACTATCCAATCAGTTAGTTGCAAAAGGTGTTAAGATCATTCATGTTCTCGGTTTTCAAACGGAATCAGCGGTATTTTACGAACAGGAATTTTTGAAAAATGGCAATACGTATGTGACAACAGTGGACGGTACCTATGGGATAAAAGGGTTTGTAACGGATGTACTGAAAAATTTACGTTTTGATTGTATCTATGCCTGCGGTCCAACCCCGATGTTAAAAACACTTGAACAACATTATTTAGATAAAAGGATGTTTTTGTCATTAGAAGAACGAATGGGCTGCGGCATTGGGGCATGCTTTGCCTGTGTATGCAAAAAGGCGGACGATGCAACAGGAGTATCCTATAAAAAAGTTTGCAGTGACGGACCTGTTTTTCGCGCTGGGGAGGTAGTCATATGAACCGATTAAATGTTGAATTACCTGGTCTAAACCTAAAAAATCCTATAATGCCGGCATCTGGCTGCTTTGGGTTTGGGCGTGAATACAGCGAATTTTATGATTTAAGTGTCCTTGGAGCAATCATGATCAAAGCGACAACAATTGAACCAAGATTCGGTAATCCGACACCACGAGTCGCTGAGACGGATGCCGGGATGCTCAATGCCATTGGTCTGCAAAATCCCGGATTAAATAAAGTTATGGCTGAGGAACTGCCGTGGCTTTCACAATTTAATGTTCCCATCATAGCAAATGTTGCCGGCTCCCTTGAAGAGGATTACGTCGAGGTTGCGAGTGAAATTTCGAAGGCAGAAAATGTTCATGCATTAGAATTAAATATTTCCTGTCCAAACGTCAAAACCGGTGGGATTGCATTTGGAACGATACCCGAGGTGGCCAAGCAGTTGACACGGAAAGTTAAAGAGGTTTCTGAGGTTCCGGTTTATGTGAAGCTGTCCCCGAATGTCACCAACATTGTCGAGATGGCAAAGGCCGTGGAAGCGGGCGGTGCAGATGGCTTAACAATGATTAACACTCTTGTTGGGATGAGGCTCGATTTAAAGACAGGCTTGCCGGTTATAGCGAACAGAACAGGCGGTCTGTCAGGGCCTGCGATAAAGCCGGTGGCAATTCGGATGATTTATGATGTAAGTCAGGCTGTTTCGCTGCCGATTATCGGGATGGGCGGTGTGCAATCGGCGGAGGATGTCATCGAGTATTTTTATGCTGGGGCTAGTGCCGTCGCCGTTGGAACAGCGAACTTCGTTGATCCATTTGTGTGCCCAACAATTGTAGAGGAACTGCCAGTACTCTTGGAAAAATTGGGATATGAACATATCAGCGAATGCAAAGGAAGGAGCTGGAAGGAGCATGGACAAATCACTTATCATCGCGCTTGATTTTGCAAACAAAAGCGAAATTGAAAGTTTCTTGACACCATTTGAAGACAGAAAATTATTTGTGAAAGTAGGCATGGAGCTTTTTTACCAGGAAGGCCCTGCAATTGTTCAGCAATTAAAAGAAAAGGGACATCAGATTTTTCTCGATTTAAAGCTGCATGATATTCCGAACACTGTGAAAAGTGCAATGAAGGGGCTGGCACGACTGGAATGTGATCTTGTCAATGTTCATGCTGCTGGAGGAAAGGAAATGATGGAAGCAGCATTAGAGGGATTAGAGGCAGGGACAGCGACTGGACGAAGACGTCCAAATTGCATTGCAGTAACCCAACTAACAAGCACCTCACAAGGACAAATGAATTACGAGCAGCTTATTCCCGTTACATTGAATGAATCCGTACTTCATTATGCTTCGTTAGCAAAAGAGGTGGGGTTAGATGGGGTAGTGTGTTCAGCGTGGGAATCTATATCGATCCATGCCCAAACAGGAAAGACATTTTTAACTGTTTGCCCGGGAATTAGAATGGAGTCTGATCATGTTGGTGACCAAAAACGCGTGGCTACGCCTGAATTTGCGAGAGATGCAGGAGTTAGTGCGATTGTTGTCGGCAGATCAATTACACGGTCAGCGAACCCAGTGAAAAGCTATGATCAATGGATAAATGCATGGAGAGGTGTACATCAATGAAACAGATAATTGCTGAAAAACTATTAGAAATAAATGCGGTAGCATTACGACCACAAGATCCATTTACCTGGACGTCAGGACTAAAATCACCGATATATTGTGATAACCGCTTGACTCTTTCCTATCCTGAGGTTAGAAAAGAGATTGCGAAAGGATTACAAAATCTCATTCTAGAAAACTTTCCAGGTGCAGAAGTAATCGCTGGTACTGCCACAGCCGGAATTCCGCATGCAGCGTGGGTAAGTGAGCTTATGGATATGCCAATGTGTTATGTTCGGTCGAAAGCAAAAGGTCACGGCAAAGGAAATCAAATAGAAGGCAAAGTGGAAAAGAGCCAAAAAGTTGTCGTCGTTGAAGATCTCATTTCAACCGGAGGCAGTGTGATCACAGCGGTGCAAGCTTTAAGAGAAGAAGGCTGTGAAGTGCTTGGGGTTGTGTCTATTTTTACATATGGATTAGAAAAGGGAAAAGAATTGCTTCACGAAGCAAAAATTAAGAGTATTTCACTAACTGATTATCCGACTTTAATAGAGGTAGCAATGGCAAAAGGAGATATATCCGAAGTTGACCATGCAAGTCTTATTTCATGGTGTAATAATCCATCTGAATGGAGCAAACACTTTGAGGATGTTTCCTTTTGAAAAAATAGGCAAAGCGTCAATTTCTCGATTCGCCGATATAATAGTGAAATTCGCCGATAAATTAGTGATATTCGCTGATAGACGGGAAGACCCACCAATTTTCGGAGAATTTCCACTGCTAACCAATAAAAAGAGGAAGTCCTAAGCTAATGGACATCCTCTTTTCCTAATTTTTCTTCAATTTCAGCACTAATTCCTCATCCGGCGTCACATAAACTGTCTGCTGATTGTCATAGATCACAAATCCCGGCTTCGCACCGCTAGGTTTTTTGACATATCGAACCCTTGTAAAATCTACTGGTACTGAGCTGGAATTCCGTGCTTTGCTGTAATAAGCCGCTAAAATGGCTGCCTCCCGAATTATTTCATCGGATGGTTCTTTACTCCGAATTACGACGTGTGAACCTGGTATCTCTTTCGTATGCAGCCAAATTTCATCCCTTGCCGCGAGTTTATTGGTCAAATAATCATTTTGCTTATTGTTTTTGCCAACAATAATATTTGTCCCATCTGAGGCAATAAATTGATCCAGTACTGGCTTTGTATTCTGAAGTTTCTTTCCATTCCGTTTCTGACGTTCGCGGATATAGCCGCCTTCGACAAGTTCCTCACGTATTTCCTGAATATCTTTGGGGGATGCAGCTAGTACCTGCTGTATTAAATTATCAAAATACGTTACTTCCTCACGAGCCTTTTCAATTTGTTCAACTACCACGGCAACAGCATTTTTTGCTTTTTGATATTTGGAGAAATACTTTTGCGCATTTTCAGATGGTGTTTTTCTCGGATCAAGTGGGATTACCATTGTACCTCCCAGTTCATCATAATAATTGAGCACTTCGATTTCCTTCATCCCTTTTTTTGCCGCATAAAGATTGGCTGTTAACAGCTCTCCATACCGCTGGAACTGCTCTGCACGTTCCGCTTCTTTCAATGTAACCTCTAACTTAACAATTTTCTTTTCATTTTTTTCTTTTTCATTACTAATGAACCGTTCAATATCATTTCCTTGCTGTTTTACCCTGTCCCGCTCCGCTTTGCCAAAATAATAACGGTCAAGCATTTCACTAAGAGTCTGGAAGGATTTAATTTCTCCATTTATATGTTCTAGGGGAAATAGGTAGAACGATTCTTTTCCATTTGCAGACATAATCGAAGGTGAAATATTCCCTGAAGCAATTTTTTTAATTATCCGTACAAACGTCTCTGGTACAGTTGTGCGATTGGCAAGACCGCTTTGAAAAATAACTTCCTTTGCAAATAGCGGTGACGTTCCTGCAAAATGCTCAACTAACTGGCGGTCCAGTTTACCGCCAATAAAATCAACCGATCTTAATACATCCTCTTCAACAGCTTCAAATGGATTAATCTTATTTTGCGCTGGAGGGAAGATGTAAGGCTGCCCAGGTAAAATTGCCCTGTGGCTGTTCACGGCAAAGGAGACATGCTTGATGCTATCAAGAATGACATTCCTCGTTTTATCCACCAAAATGATATTACTGTGACGGCCCATGATTTCAATTATTAATTGTTTAAAACTAATATCACCAATCTCATTCCGACCCTTAATTTCTAAAATAATCATTCGGTCATTGTCGACTTGATATAAATTCTCCAATATGTAACCCTCAATATGCTTTCTTAGCAGCATACAAAACATTGGCGGTTCACTTGGATTGTCATATGCTTCGTTTGTAAGCTGGACCCGGGCATAACTTGGGTGTGCAGATAAAAGAAGTTTTTGATTAATACCGTTTGCACGAATAGTAAGAATAACCTCATTTTTATATGGCTGATGCACCTTGTTTATTCTTCCGCCCTTCAAGGAAGAATGAAGCTCATCGACCATAGCTTTTGTAAATAAACCATCAAATGACATCGAAAACATCCTTTACTTCAAACATATGGTTTCATTATATCCTACTTTACGTAAATCTGTCTTAATTTCCCCAGTAACAACTACTTAATATAGCATTTTTTTGGACGACCCTGAATAAGCTTTCTTTAGAGCTAGTCTGAAAGAATAAAGGGGGAAGTGAGATGGTCGGATGAAATTCCATGAAATGAAGATAGATCAAGTAGAAAAGGCCTTAGAAACCGACTTTTCTTCTGGATTATCACAAGAAGAAGTAAACAAGCGAATCAAACAGCATGGACTAAATGAATTACATGAGGGAGAAAAGCAATCGGCTTTACTCTTATTTTTTAGTCAATTTAAAGATTTTATGGTCGTAGTGCTTCTTGCCGCAACGTTAATTTCTGGGTTGCTCGGCGAATATATTGATGCCATTGCGATCATCGCTATCGTTATTATTAACGGCTGTCTTGGTTTTTACCAAGAACGCAGGGCAGAGAAATCACTTCAGGCTTTGAAGGAATTATCGGCGCCACAAGTTTCGGTGCTAAGGGATGGAAATTGGCTTAAAGTTCCTTCAAAAGAAATTGTCATAGGGGATATATTAAAGTTTGCCAGCGGAGACCGTATTGGGGCGGATGTCCGTATGATAGAGTCGAAAAGTTTAGAAATTGAAGAATCCGCTTTAACGGGTGAGTCCGTTCCCGTCTCGAAGCATACTAATAGTTTAACAAACCCTAACCCAGGTATAGGTGATATGGAAAATATCGCTTTTATGGGCACGATGATTACGAGAGGTAGCGGAGTTGGCGTTGTCATTGCAACTGGAATGACAACAGCGATGGGACAAATTGCTGATTTATTACAAAATGCAGAATCACAGGATACACCTTTGCAACGCCGATTAGAGCAGTTGGGGAAAATACTAATCACAGTTGCTTTGCTATTAACGGTCCTCGTAGTGGTCGTTGGTGTATTACGTGGACATGAATTATATGAGATGTTCTTAGCTGGTGTTTCTTTAGCTGTTGCTGCTATACCTGAAGGACTCCCGGCGATTGTAACCGTTGCTTTATCACTTGGAGTACAAAAAATGATCAGGAAAAATGCGATTGTCAGGAAGCTGCCGGCAGTCGAGACACTTGGCTGTGCCTCTGTCATTTGTTCTGATAAAACAGGAACGATGACTCAAAACAAAATGACCGTTACCCACCTTTGGAGCGGCGGTGAAACGTGGACTGTCGACGGAGTCGGATACCAGCCGAAAGGGAATTTTTATCGAAACAAACAAACAGTTCATCCAAAGGATGAAAAGACTTTGCAACAAATGCTGATTTTCGGGATGCTATGTAATCATTCGGATCTGGTTTCAAAAGATGATGATTTCTTACTTGACGGCGATCCCACAGAGGGCGCATTACTGGTAAGTGCAATGAAAGCAGGCTTTAACCGCCCAAAATTATTAGATGAGTTCACGATTATGAATGAATTCCCATTTGACTCCGCCAGAAAAATGATGAGTGTCCATGTAAAAGACAAACATGGCAAGCATTTCATCGTAACAAAAGGAGCACCTGACGTCATTTTAGGTATTTGTGAATCGATCCTTTGGGATGAGCGGACACAATATTTAAATAAAGAAACACATATAAAGGTTCAAGACGCGATAAATGTTCTTGCCTCACAGGCGCTCCGAACGATTGCGATAGCCTTTAAGCAAATACCAGCCAACACCATCATCTTAAGTGAGCAGGAAGCGGAGAAAAAGTTAACCTTTATTGGTGTTCAGGGCATGATTGATCCGCCAAGACCTGAAGTAAAAGCGGCGGTAAAAGAATGTAAAGAAGCCGGGATTAAAACAGTCATGATTACCGGTGACCATGTGATCACAGCGAAAGCAATTGCTTCCCAGCTCGGGATTTTAACGAAAAAAAGCAAGGTGTTAGATGGCAAAGCATTATCAGAGATGCCGGTGGAAAAGCTTGAAGAAGTAGTTGATGACGTCTCTGTATTTGCCAGGGTTTCACCCGAACATAAATTGAAAATTGTAAAAGCATTACAAAATCGAGGACATATTGTGGCAATGACTGGTGATGGGGTGAATGATGCCCCTGCCATCAAAGCGGCAGATATCGGTGTAGCAATGGGTATAACCGGAACAGATGTTGCAAAAGAAGCCTCAGCACTCGTCTTGTTAGATGATAATTTTGCTACGATTAAGGCCGCAATAAAAGAGGGCAGGAACATCTATGAAAATATCCGCAAATTTGTTCGTTATCTACTTGCATCCAATGTGGGAGAAATTTTGGTAATGTTGTTTGCGATGCTGCTAGCGTTGCCTCTGCCCCTAGTTCCAATCCAAATTCTTTGGGTTAACTTGGTGACTGACGGGCTGCCGGCAATGGCACTCGGTCTCGATCGTCCAGAGGAGAATGTAATGAAACGGGGACCTCGCAGTCCGAATGAAGGCGTCTTTTCACGCGGATTAGGCTGGAAGGTGATATCACGCGGCTTCCTGATTGGTCTTGTTACATTATTAGCCTTTATCATTGTCTACCATGACGACCAGTCCCAGCTGCCATATGCGCAAACTGTTGCATTTGCGACTCTTGTCATGGCCCAGCTTATTCATGTATTTGATTGCCGCAGTGAAAAATCTGTCCTCTCTAGAAACCCTTTTGGAAATCAATACCTTGTTTGGGCTGTTATCTCGTCGCTTGTGTTAATGTTAGTTGTCATTTATTATCCGCCATTACAGCCAATTTTCCACACACTGCCGATTGCAGCAAAAGATTGGCTGTTGATTGTGGGACTATCTTCCATACCAACATTTTTACTAGCCGGGTCATTTTTGTTAAGAAAAACAAAATAAAGTGTGTTATAATCCAAAAGGTAATAGAAACCATTCTATTGCCTTTTGTCTTTTTTATTACATAGAAAGCCGATCATTTTTTCAAAGATTGGATGTGTACGTGATGGTTATAAGTATGACAGGCTTTGGCAGAGGAAAGGCCGACTCAGGAGCCTTCTCTGTAAATGTAGAAGTAAAAACAGTCAATCACCGATTTTCTGAAGTAAACATTCGGATGCCAAGACAGCTCTTAAAAATCGAAGATAAAATAAAAAAGAAACTAAATCAGCATATCCGCCGCGGCAGGGTAGAGGTTTATGTCAGT
>Ga0213822_1000196_pt1 | contig 57836 bp, 65 predicted proteins | sample MC6MC0908MG_FD_179872 | JGI IMG/M metagenome (GOLD analysis project Ga0213822, IMG submission 179872) | Enriched soil aggregate microbial communities from Iowa State University, Ames, United States - MC6-MC0908-MG | ecosystem: Environmental > Terrestrial > Soil > Unclassified | place: USA: Iowa... | reverse complement strand
TCAGCATGAGGAGGCAGGTGGTGAGTGGTTCATCCCGGTGCGCAGGGAGCAGCCTGAGCTCGCCAAGGAGTTCCTTGAGGTCTTCTCTGGACTTCCGATTGCCATTGAGGTCGATTCTCTGGATGGTCGTCGCTTCGGCATCGTCCACGCAGAGTGCCCTCACCTGGACTGGAATGACTTCACCCGCGATCTTGAGCATGAACAAGACCCCAATCGGCTCAACCTAATTGTCCAAGCAGCGACTCAGATGCGAACACGTATCAGTTTCAAGGATCCTGATCCCGTGGGTGGAATTGACACCGTGTTTGTTGGACATACACCGGTACCGGAGAGCCTCGAGCTGGGGAACACCCTCTATATCGACACCATGGCCTTTTCCGATAAGGGCCGTCTGACCCTTATGCAGATGGACACCCGCCAGCAGTGGACGCTTTCCCGACCTGAGCTTCGTGCCATGCGTACGGCAGAACGGCTTGAGGCGCATGCGTCTACGCCAGGTCGTTAGTTATTGATCATCAATTGCCCGCCATCGAGCGCCCCAGCTACAGTAGATAAAAAGAGGTTTCCGATGGTTATCGACGTATCTGGCTTGTGCAATCAATTCATCCGAGGGTTTGAGATCGAGGGGTCGGGGTACAGTCCGGACTTCCCCGAGATGTTCGACAACAATCGCGTCATGATTAGCTACAGAATGGAGTCAATCAACGGCATCCAGCATCCTACGTTGCCATCCGCTAAATGGGTTCCAGCTGTCGTAGCCGTTCACGTCGGACTGTCGCCACAGGTAGTGGGGAAAATGCTCACTCGCTATGGCGTCGAGCCTCACGAACTTCAAGAATTTGGTTATCACAACGCCTTGGGGGCCTATGGAGAGGAAGTACCTGAAGGCTTCGGTCTTGTCGCTGGCCTGCTGGCCGGCTTCGAAGCAGCAGCACCTGAACCTCTGCAATACGATCTCAGCAAGAAACAGCACACCGTGGTGCGGGGTGCTCTACTCCATAGCGAGATTGATGCAAACTGGACGGTATCGAGACTGAGCGCCCTACGCCAGGCTTTCAAACTAGGAGATTCGAAGCCAGAGGACTTCCTTAATCTGGAGGACAGGGATCTTTTTGCCTGCAGCGATGCTGTGCCAGCCTTCCCAAATCGAAACGCTGTCGATTTTCTCACGAGAGCAGGCCTGCTTCATCCAGAGGTCGCCAAGAAAAAATTCCACCTTCACGAGGCATGGGAAGTGATTCTGGTGGACTGGTATACAGACAATGATACGAGGTGGGGAAAGCTCGTAGAATTCTGCCTGGAAAGGCTGGTTGGTGAACATCGATCAGCCATGACCCGCGCCCTGCAGACCGTGATTCCAACCCTCAGTGGCGCCGCAAAAAATGCGCCAACTGGGTACATCTATGACGAACTCAGAGAGAAAGCCATCAAGCTTGGTGCAGGAGACATTTTCAACAATGTTGTAATGCAGCTGAATTTCCTTCCGACGATGCCGGTAGTCAACAAACAATACATCGCCGGCACCACCCATTTTGATGATCTGCTGGGTGAACCGACCATGATTCTTAGCAAGGTGGTAGCTGAGCTCGACGGCACCGGTGCCGACGATTTTGCGCTGGCTCATTTCACCGCGCTCAGGCAAATCACTACGCTAGGATTCGTGGATCAGAATCTTCGTGCCTTTGACCCCAACGCATTCACCCTCAAGGTGCTCAAGGCCTATGAGGCGTTCAGCACGCCGGAAGGCGTGTATGCTAGTGATGATAAGCTGAAAAACGATGAGCTGGCGCGAGAAGGTGCTAAATCGCTCGCCTCTCTGTTGATGCGAACACATGACTTCGATCACAGCACTTTCCGAGGTCTGGGGTCACGCGGTGTCAGCATCCTGGCGAGCGCTGGCCTCGATCAATCGAAGCTGCCTAGAATGACAGGCCGGGATCTCGGGCGTGTGTTTGGCGAAGACCTTGGCCTATGACGATCAGCGGAGAACAAAAAGTGCCTATCGACGCAACTCAACTCTACCAACAATTCGTCAAAGGCTTTGAGCAATACGGCTCAAGCTATGCGCCAGATTTCCCCGAAATGGACGATCTGTCCAGGTTGGAGTTGCCTGCCAAGTCACAGTTTGAGTCGCCGAGCTACCTACCTTCAGCAAAGTGGCTGCCGGCAGTAGTCGCGGCGAGTCTCGGCATGTCGCCAAAGGCAATTGGTAATTTGCTTCATCGCTATGGCGTTCAACCGATTGAGTTTGAAAAGCTTAGTTGGAATAAAGCTATCGGAGATTATCAAGAGAAAACCCCTGAGGGATGGAATATTGCGGCTCGAATTTTAGATGGCTTCGAGACAAAAAGCGTATACCAATATGAACTCGGAAAATTCCAACACCCAGTAGTGCAATACGCACTTCTGCACAGTGAAAATGAGGCTCATTGGTCTGTATCTAGGATAGAGCGCATCAGTCAGTTGTTCAAGCTAGGAAAAGCCACTCATGAGGATTTTCAAAATCTTGAGAACAAGGATCTTTTCATAACCAGTCATGTTGCGCCAACGTATCCGAATTTAAGCCCAGTAGACTTTGTTATGAGATCTGGGTTGCTTCACCCGGATCACATAAAGAAGAAGTTTAATCTTCATGAAGCATGGGAAGTAATGTTTAACGATTTATATGTTAGTGGCAAAAGGTGGGAGGACACTGTAGTTTACTGCATTAAGAACCTTAGTAATGAATCGCGAGAGGCAATGGTACGAGCCATTCAGACAATGACTCCGTCCATCAACGACAACGCCGATGACAAATCTGTAGGCTATTTCTACGAAGACATAAAAAGAAAATTGACAGAGATTGGCGCGGCTGAGATTTTCGACAGCGTAATTATGAAGTTAAACTTCATGCCGTCCGTGGAAATGAAGGATAGGCTGTACATTAAAGAGACTTTCTCGTTCGATGACTTGCTAGAAAGCCCGGAAAAAGTATTGGGCCAGGTGGTAAATGAGCTTGGAAGCGTCAATCCTGATGACTTTGCCCTTGGCCATTTTACCGCCTTACATCAGATCAAGACCCTCTGGCGACTAGACCAGGATTGCAGTGGGTTTGACCCCAATGCCTTTGCTCTCAAAGTACTGAAGGCGTATGAGGCATTTAGCACCCCTGAAGGCGTGTACGCTGCTGAAGAAAAGCTGCTGGTGGACAGTTACGCTCGCCAGGGCGTCCAATCCTTGATCTCAGTTCTGCTGCGCCAGCATGATTTCGATCACAGCGTTTTCAAGAGTCTTGAGTCCCGTAGCGTGGCCATTCTCGCCAAAGCCGGCCTTGATAAATCGAGACTGCCGAGAATGAATGCTCACGACCTTGGTTCTGTGTTCAGTGAAGACCTAGGGATCTAACTCACCGAGTGAATTGATGAATCTTACAAATACCTCCCTTTTTGAGCAGTTCGTGCAAGGCTTCGCAAAGCATGGGTCAGGCTATGCGCCAGATTTTCCCTGGATTCCTGCCCCCTCCACTCCTGGATTTAACCCCAAAGGAGTGGGAGAAATCGCTAAATGGACTCCAGCAGTTGCCGCCGTCCATGTTGGCATGTCGCCATACGTGGTTGGTAGTCTATTAAAGCGATACGGCGTAACGCCTGAGGACTTCTTGAATCTCGGGATCAATGGGCCCATAAAGTTTTCTGTAGAGAATGACCCACAAGGCTTTGGCGTCACAGCGGCTTTACTAGATGGCTTTGAGGCTTACGAGCCATGCGTCTTCCGACAGGACGAGCCTAAGCATCACGTCATTCAAAATGCATTATTTAATAGCCGTAATAAAGAGAACTGGACAGTTTCCAGGCTTGAGTTGCTGGATGAGGCATTCAAAGCCGGCATCAATACGCAGGATGATTTCCGAAACATAGATAATCGCGACCTGATTGTGTGCAACGATGTTATCCCAAGGTTCCCCAACAATAACGCAGTTGACTTCCTTACCAGGTCTGGCCTACTTCACCACGCTTACTCAAAAAAGAAATACCATCTTCATCAGTCATGGGAAGAAGCTGTTTTCAACTGGTATACGTCCATGAACTGGAAAAAACCTGATCGTTGGGGCGGGCTCGCACTTCACTGCTTCGAAAAACTAAAAGGAGAGCCGCGATCACAGATGATTCTGGCGATCAACTCGATGACGCCTCACCTTTTCGATTATGCAGACACCACAAGCATTGGATATGTCTATCAAGACCTAAAGGACAAGGAAAGAGATCTTGGCGTTAATGACATATTGAACAGTGTTGTCATGCAGCTCAATTTCATGCCGCAAGAGCCTTTCACAAGAAAGAAAAATATTGTTGATACCGATTGTTTTGACAACTTACTCGATTCTCCACAATCGATACTCGGGCAGGTAGCAGCTGAGATGACCTCTCTGGCTCCAGATGATTTTGCTCTCGCCCACTTTATGGCATTCAGTCAAATCAAAACCCTTGGCTTCCTTGATCATGACTGCAGTGGATTTGACCCACACCAGCTCGCCATCCAGGTTCTTCATGGCTATGAGGCGTTCAGCACACCTGACGGTGTCTACGCCAATAACAACAAGCTTGAAATCGACGAGGTTGCTCGAAAAGGTGCTGTCTCACTGATTTCCTTGCTACTGCGCCAGCATGATTTTGACCACAACGCATTCAGAGGCCTTCAGTCAAGAAGCATTGCAGTACTTGCTGGCGCCGGCCTGGACGCAGCACGACTTCCTCGGATGAACACTCGCGACCTGGGCCGAGTTTTCGGTGATGATCTCGGGATTTAAAGGAGCCACAAGCACCATGATCATCGATGCATCTGAGCTCTACGATCAGTTCGAGCAAGGATTTGAGCAGTATGGATCAACCTATTCACCCGACTTCCACGGGATGTCTGACCTTAGTCAGGCAAAGGCTCGCCAGGTCAACGGTTGGGCGGATGGCCTTGCCTGTGACGACTTCGCCTTAGCGCATTTCACGGCGCTTCACCGGCTCAGTCAGCTCGGTTACCGCGAACAGGATCCAAGCAGTTTTGATCCCAACGCTTTTGCACTCAAGGTGCTCCATGGTTACGAGGCCTTCTCGACGCCAGATGACGTCTACGCCAGCGATGAAAAACTGAAGATCGATGAGATGGCTCGACAAGGCGTACACACTGATTTCCACGCTGGTACACGTCCACGATTTCGACCACGGCCTGTTCCGTAACCTTCAATCGCGCAGCATTGCGATTCTTGCTAGTGCCGGCCTGGATAAATCTCAGCTTCCAAAGATGACCACTCGTGACCTTGGACGTGTATTCGGTGAAGAGCTTGGGCTGTGATATTCGGCAATTTTACGCCAATGTTGCTATGGCTCTGATGCGCCAGCTATGCTTTAGAAAATACCGGGAGAAATGTCATGTCGATCAACATTCGCGGCGCGGTCAGAAATTGCGAGATCAAAGAATCTCAAGCTCAGCGCTTTGACCTGCAAAAGGTCAAAGGCCTGGTGACACCATTGTCACTCTTCGCCGTAGGTGCAGCGACTCCTTTCATCCCTGGTATCGAGTCACTTGCACAGCCGGTAATCGACACGGCTGCTCGCGTCGCAGAGAATACAGCATTTCTCATGGAGCACCGTGCCGGCCTAATTAAAGGCGCTGGCGCAATTGTTGGCGGCGTTGGCGCCTTGCTTACCGTTGTTGGATTTCTCGAGTGCCGCGACGCCAATAGCGATCAAGCAAAAACCAATCGGCTGATCATGGATGGCGTGAGAAGCACGTGGAAAGCCCTTGCCAGCACCAACGATAAGCTCTCCTCTCAGCTGGCTGGACGCCAGAATTGGCTCTCCAAAGCACTTAGCGAAAAGAACTCGATCAGTACTGACGTGCTTGCCAATTACGGCCTAGACAAGAACGACAAGGCCGCGATGGTGGATCTCCAGCGCGCCTATATCTACGGTGTGAAAAATGCCGTGGTAAAGGCCACAAATCGAGGCCTTGATCGTGACGTGAATGCCGCTATCGATAGCCCTAGCGGACAGCGTGACCTGGCTGCAGGCATGCTGGCATACTATGAGAGCAAGTCCACCAAGTCAGGCATTATCAACACGCTGAAGAGCATCGTTGGGCCTGATTCTGCCAATAAGGTAGACCTTTCCGATCTGGGACGGGCTGGGCTGGCTGCTATCCGCGATCTGCAGGTAGCGCTGGAGCCGCCAGCGAGATCACAAGACCGTCAGAGCTATATCAGAAGCGACTTCGGGTTCTGATTGGCTTCGAAGCAGCCTCGCCACAGGGCTGCGAACCAGAAAATCCCGGCTAAAGTCGGGATTTCTGCTTTCAGGTGGTATCATTGGCTAAGTATTGCCAGCTACTATGAAAAGAAAAATAGGAGCTAACCTATGAACACCATACAGTCCGCCCTGCGCAACGTGCTTAGCCGCGAAGGCGAACGTCTCAGGGGTTATGACTTCAGCTCAGAAAAGCTCGATGACGCTATGTACGTCGTCATTCCCGGCATTGTGGCTGGCGTCTGCCTGACCGCCATGACTATTCATGCAGGCGGTATCGCAGAGCTGCCAACCTATGCGGCCAGCCACCTCACCACCTGGAAAGATCAGCTGGCTCAGTTTGCAAGAAACAACGAAACGTCGTTGGTCGGTGCTGGCAGCGTAATCGCGGGTGCTGGAGCCCTCATGTTCCTTAAGGGGCTGCAGGAAGAGCACCAGGAACTCAAGGATCGTTGGAAACTTGCTTTCAACCCGAACGGCCACGGTCAGCAGTACATTGATGCCGTTAGCCAGGCCACGGATAAGCTCCTCTCCGCTCATAAGAACATCACGCGTGAAGTGGCGCGGGAGCAGCAATGGGCCCGCGAGAACATCGCTGGCGGTAAACGCACGAACACGATGATTCTCGAAGCTTTCGGCATCAAGGTCGACGATGAGAAGCGTCTCACCAATCTGCAGAACGCCTATGCCTTTGGAGTCAAAACGGCTTTCGCTGACGCCCTGACTAACAATCGGGATATCACTGGCGGCTTCAACCGACCAAACCAGTTCGTTGAGCAATCGCTAATTGATGGGATGACTGAGTACCTTCGCGCTACGACTGTCAACGAGCCCGGCCTGGCCGACAAGCTCAAGTATGTTTTCTACGGCGCTGATGAGCTGCTCAAAGAGCGTGACACGCCTTTCAAGGCAGCCCGTACCGGCCTGAAAGCAATCAAGAAACTACGGGCCAGCAACCCAGTCGATCCGTCTGAAGGCTTCGAGCCTTGATGTAAAACTGCATCCGCCCTGGCCTCGCACCTGGGCGGATTTACATCCCCTACCCCAGCATCACACTTCGATTTGAGCAATCTGCTCAACGCAATGCTCTACCAGGCCTACGAACTCCAAAACAGACTCAATGTGCAGCTGACTGTCATCAGCCAACATGAGCACGATGTCTTGCAGGTAGATCGCCGCACGATCACTGAGCTGACTGAGTGCCAGGAGCTCATCTTGAGGCAGCGTTTTCGTCGACAGCAGTTCGAGCTTCGACGCGGCTCCGTTCAGATCCTGAACTAGGTTTGAAAGCTTTTCACGAGCAATGGAGCTGTAATCTTCGGACATGGGACAGCCTTGAAGGGAGGGTTTAAACCATTCCTCACGATATCGCCATGCAGGCCACCACTCAAGACAAATTTGTCTTTAGCCGCAACAAACGATTTGCAATAATTGCCAGATCGTCTACAGAGGGTGTGCCTGTGTTTGTACGCAAAGCCTTGTGTGTTGCTGCCCTCCTGGCCGCCTGCCTTCATCCGGCTACCGCCAATCAAAATGGAATGCCTGCATACGACTGGAAAGCGAACCTGCTGAACCAGGACAGATGCCTAACACTGACTCGGGTCAAGTCAAAAGAGGTAAAGACCTTCTGCTATTGGCGCAAAGGTAAGGGCTATGACGTTCGCGGCTACAACATCGGAAACTGGATGCTTCGGGATGTTGAGTACGATAAGGTCGCCTACATGGATCCCCACCTCCTCGACACCCTGTTCATAATCCAGCGCTGGTTGATCCTCGAGGGCCGTAATGGTGAGATCCAGATCCTCTCTGGCTACCGCACCCCTGAGCACAACCGTAAGCTCAAAGGGTCGGCTAAAAACTCACAGCACATGAATGGCAAAGCCGCTGATCTTCACGTACCTGGCGTGTCGACCAAACTGCTCGCCGCTATGGGGAGAGTCATCGGCGCCGGTGGTGTCGGGATCTACATCCGAGGTAATTTTGTGCATGTGGATACTGCCGGAGTGCGAGTCTGGGCCGGATGACGCCCACACTCTGTTTTAAAGGATTTTTGGCAATTCTTGTCTCAGATCTATCGCAATTATCAACAAGCAAGATCTCTAATTAACATCAATTATCTATTGCAAGCCATTGATTTAACTTCATCTAATTGTAAAACTAGCTTCGTGCCGCCAGGCGGTCACACACCCGGACGAGCTAAACCATGGCGAACTACGGAATCCTCTTCGACTATTTGTGTTTGATGGCTCTGCCGTCATACCTGATCTACCTGTGCCTTTACTGGGAGCCGCATGAGGAAAAGCTCGAACGCACACTGATCGCCAACCGTGACCGCTACAGCGGAGCTGGTGAGAGACTTCCTTGGCGGATCGCCCTCCTTCAGGTCATGCCAGACCTCAATGGCGTCGAACCTCCGTTTCGATACGTGGTAGAGCTCAACGTCGGCCCCTGGTACCTCCCCCGCTGGCGCAAGCTTGCCGTGGGTAAAGCCGAGTCAGCCAGCCATTTTCTGAAAACACTTCAGCCATCGATTGGTGTGTTACTTAGTCGGGCAAGCCGCATGGAAGATCACGCCTACGTGGAGGGCTACGGTCAGACAATCCATGTTGGCGCCTTCATCATCAGCCTGGTCATGTTCTTCAACGTGATCTTGCACTGGCTCTGGTTCTGAGCAATTCCTTGCTTCAATTGACCATTTGCCGTCAAACCACTATATTTCATATAAATTGACTATGAGGTTGTCATGAGCATCAAATCGGACAAGTGGATCCGCCGTATGGCGCAGGAACACGGCATGATCGAGCCGTTCATTGAGCGCCAGGTGCGTGGCGAGCAGGACAGCCGGGTGATTTCCTTCGGTGTTTCCAGCTATGGCTACGACGTGCGCTGCGCCGACGAATTCAAGGTGTTCACCAACATCAATTCGGCCACTGTCGACCCCAAGAACTTTGATGCCGGCAGCTTCGTTGATATCAAGAGCGACGTGTGCATCATCCCGCCAAACTCCTTTGCACTGGCCCGCACCGTCGAGTACTTCCGCATCCCGCGTGACGTGCTGACCATCTGCCTGGGCAAAAGCACCTATGCCCGTTGCGGCATCATCGTCAACGTCACCCCGCTCGAGCCTGAGTGGGAAGGCCACGTGACGCTGGAGTTCTCCAACACCACCACGCTGCCGGCGAAGATCTACGCCAATGAAGGCGTGGCACAGATGCTGTTCCTGCAGTCTGACGAAGAATGCGAAGTGTCGTACAAAGACCGTGGTGGCAAGTACCAAGGTCAACGTGGCGTAACCCTGCCCCGCACCTGATCGGCAACACCCAAAGGAAAGGACGAGCATGCTCGTCCTTTTTCTTTTGTTCGATTTTCGCGACGCGCAGAATGGTCAAATTTTCGGTGACGCTTTTGTTGTTTCTGTTCTCTGCTGGTCATTCTGATCGGCATGCTCTTCCGCGACTCGGAGACCAGATAGAGCTAGGACTGTAATGATCATCAACACTGACAAAGTCATTACAGCCTCAATCCAATTTCCATTGTTAATCCAAAATAAAATCACCAGCAAACCAATAACAATCATTCCAAGAATCAAAAAGCCTGCCATTACTCAACCTTGCCCAAAAATGATCTTAAGTGATTAACGACAATCCAAAGATCCGATTTAATCGCAGGCAGTGATAAGTGTCAATAAATGAAGATGTCTACACCTTCACAGGTATGCTAACCTGAAAAAAGCGCGCAGAAAACCACGAAAAATCCGCGGAGGGAATACGATGAGCCTGGAACCAAAAGATGACAGTAAGCCAAACGATGGCTGGACTGAATTTACCCACAAAGGCCAACGCTGGGAATTCGACGCAGACCAACTGGCCGCATGGAACGACGTTGACAAGATTTTTGAGTTTTACGATTACCACAGGCTCGTCAACCCAACCGTGAAGTCCGTCACCCGTTTCATCGAAAGCCGTAACCTGGAGAAGGACGACTCCCCTGCCCCATGATTTCAAGGCGCTTATAGGAAAAGGACGAGCATGCTCGTCCTTTTTGTTGGCTAGCCGCTGCCTAGCCTGCCACTATTTGCTAATTATCAGCCGACCGTAACCAGTGCATCGCGGGCCCACCTGGAGTTTTCCAGACTTCATGTTTAAAGAGCGCGGGGCATTCTCGCGCTCTTGATCATCTTACCTGCTAACAGCCTAGTAAAACATGCATGCGCAAGCAATAAAAAAGGACGAGTTTCCTCGTCCTTCGTGGCTAGCCGTTGCCTAGCCTGTCACTACTTGCTGGTTATCAGCTGACCATGACGGGTGCTCCACGGGCCTCATCTGAGTTTATAGAGCGGGTAGGCATTTTCACACTCTGTGGAAATCGTATCCATTAAAAATTATGGATGCAACAAAAAACCGCCCTGTGGGCGGCTTCTCGTAAACCCTAATGGCTCAAACTTCGTTCTCGCCTTTCGTGTCTGTACCATTCAGCAAGAATTGGTAGCGCTGCATAACACCAATGCTCAGGGCGGTGCCTTTTTGCAGATTGTCATCGAAGTGGCTGATTGCCCAGTCGCTGTAAAGCCCGTCTGTTGCAGCTAGATACGATTTCACTTCTGCTTCGGTCAACTCATTCGACAGCATCACATCGACCAGGTGATTCAACTCATGGAGCTGGAGCATGATCATGCCTGCAACGGTGACGATCAGCACCAACAGCATCGCCGGATCGGCAACGAACACAGCCAGCATCAAGATCGCAAGCAGCAGCACCGCTTTGGACACAAAGAACAGACAGAGGCTCGAAGCCATCTTCAGAGGATTTCGTTCAGCCAATCCCTGAACGTAACCTTTGACCAGATCCTTTCCCTGCCCAAGGGCGTACCCCAGGATGACGAGCGCCAGCGGCACCATGATCGCCAGAATCCCGGTAGCACCTGTCCAGATCAACGAGCCGAACAGAACCAGGCCCGTCAGCCCCAGGAGTCCAATCATCCCCTTGGCCAACATGTCGATGTCTATCAGGCGAACGCGGGTTTCGTTGATCGAATGGGCAACGAGGGTGTTCATCGCATCATGGAAATAGCTCAGATTCTTCTCACGAACTGTCTTGAGCTGATCTGACGTAAGGGGCTCGTTATGAGGGATGAAGCGCTTAAAGCGAACTGCCAGGACAAAATCGATCAAGACGCCAGTGCACTGGCGGAACAGAGAGATAAGCATTGGCTCACCGTTATGAATGGTTGTTATTTCAATAGCCTACCACGTACATCTACCGCAGTTCCTCAGGATTCCAGTGTTAGTTCACCGTAACACTCATGCCAGGCAACCCGGCCCACGGCATCGAACAACCGCAACGCATTGCAGGCGTATAGGCCCGAGGTTGAAAACGCATTGAGCTCAACCACCTTCGCTTCCTCACCAAAGAGTCCGACGTCACAGGTGTACGCCAGGTCAATCTGCCATGGTAGCTGCGCCACCTGCTTGGCAACCTCCAGGCAGCGAACGTCGACCTCAGCATCGATGCTTCGCTCCCCTCTTACGTGATAGCGACTACCAGTCACTACCTGGCCATTCACGATGAAGAACCGGTATTCGGCGTGGATTTCCTGCGCCGGAGCAATTAGCACCAAGGTCTCATCGGTTGCCGACGTCAGCTGGTTCAGGCTGTTGATCTCAAATTCAGCCGACTGCTGCTCGATGCAAAAGCCGGTGAAGGTCTTAATCCCTGAGTCAGGTCGAACAAATAGGCGGCTGGCGCCGAAGAGTCGATATAACTGATCACGACGCCTCACGAAATCTGCAAACGGCAGATAGACCCCCTCACCATTCCCGAGAAGCTCCAGAGGGATCCGAGGCATGTAGTGCGAACAGGCAAACCGATTGCGCGAGTAATAAGCGCCAGGGGTGGCCTGGGAGTTCTGCAGGCGTTGTTCCACAAAACCGATGCTGCCGAACATGACCACACACTGGCCTGCAGGGTATTGAGGCAATGGGTACCTTTCCGGGTCGCGACGGGCATTCCGAGAGTACTCAGCCACCTCTACGTTGTAACCGATCCGGCGAAGCGCAATGGGCAGCCTGGTGTGCGGCGTATCTTCAAGCATGAGCCTGTCGATAATGAAGGTAACCGCCCCCCTGCCCGCAGCCCCAGGCGGAAGCTCCAGGGTTACTGGGCGCATTTTACGGCATCCCGTGATACCCGGTTCAGCTCCGGCGTGGCAAATCTCAGGCTGTCGACGAACACCACGACCATTTCCTGACCGAAGTTGCAACCACCCGACGCCGGCGTTGAGCAACCGGCGCAGGTAATCATGACAAAGCAAGCGAACAAGAGATGGCGCACCGCTCCCCCTTAGATCAACTTCAAATCACCCGTTAGATGACTAATATTGTCATGGAACTCCGGGCCCACCGCCAGCATTTTCACGCCATTCAGCTCGACCAGTGAGGTTGTTGAGCCGAGAGCGTCGAACTGAGCCTGCAGCGCCAGCAGTGCTTCATCCGAAGGCGTGCTGAGCGCAATCTTGGCGTATCCGGTTTTGATCCAGGAATCGAAAGCTATGTTGGTGCGACCGGAGATCAGGTACTGCTTGTAGTCGGACTGTGAGTCCAGCTCAAGCATCTTGCTCATCTGGCTCAGGCAGCCGATAGCAGCCAAGGCGCACACGTCGCCCTTCTGCAGCTTTTTGCTACGGCTGAAGATGAAGTACTGCCGGGCCCTGCGCTCGGTGCCGTCTTCAGCACAGTCGTACGGAGTGTCTTCCCACTTTTCAGTAAAGATGCCGCTGGCAGCACAGGTTACGGTCTTTACACCATTGAACTCAGTGGCGCCATTGTCGATCACTTTCTGGCTGTCGCCGGCTAGCCCCATGAACGCCTGAACCTCAGTCTCGTTTTCCACGAAGCTGAAGTCGACAGCAGGATTGGCCAGGAAGGCGGTCAAGGTGTTCATTTTGGACGCGGGCAAGCGCAGGCCTTCTTTGCTAGGCCTCATGTGGCTGGCAAGCACTTTCATCGCGGCGTGGCCAGATTGGGCGGCCATCTTCCCCATGCGCATATTCAGATCGCTGCGCATTGCGATCTTGAGCTTTTTCATTTTTTCCGTACGAGTGAATGTCAATCGCCAAGAGTATGGCTGATTTTTGAAGCTGGCAATTTATCATCAATATTAATTAAGTTCAAGCGCAACTTACATCTTGATACGATCAATTTTCCGCTAAAAACAAAAAGCACCCCTTAGGGTGCCTCTGTGACGCTCGTCGACCTCAACGACCTTGGTCGGCGCCCTTCTGCTTGTCGAGTTCCGCCTTGTGCTTGAGGAAGGCATTTGCCGCCTTGGCTTGTTGCTCCGGCGTCAGCATCCCCATCACCTTGGTCTGGCGCTTTTTCGACGCTTCTTCATGCTCTTTCTTCATGGCAGCCTTGTCGGCGTCCGAGAGCTTGTCCAGGTAGCGCATGGTGATCTCGAAATGCGCCCGCATTTCTTCCTGGGTGGAATCGCGGAGGGTCTTGGTCTGATCCTGCGACAAACCCAATTCTTGCTGCGCCTGACGGATCATTTCGCCGGGGCCGCCACCTTGGCGCGGGCCGCCCTGATCACCTGGGAATGCCATTGCCATGGTGGGAAGCGACATGGCCAGAGCCAGGCCGAGCAGTACTTTTTTCATGGATTTCTCCTCAATTGGTCTTGAACATCATGCTATCCAGCATCCTATATGGTTTCAAACTACCGTATGTAAAAAATGAGTAAACATTTGACCTCTCAAACCCCTGATTTATTGACAAGTTGTCAATTCATGGGTAGTATTTAGCCATCATAACAACCGAAGAGATGCGCCTCGTGACCCATTCAGCAGCCGGCAAACCAGGCATCAGCATGCGCAAGCCACGGCATGCGCGGGTCAATCACGAGATGGTCTTGGAGATGGTGAAGCACTATCAGGAAACAGGTTGTCAGAAGGCGATCACCTGGGTGGTAAAAGAACATCAGGTAATGTGCTACAGCATTGCCCAGCGCTATGCGCATCGATTCGAGGTGGAAGACTCCTTCCAGGATGCCATGGAGAGTCTGATCCATTCGGCCAATGACTTTGATGTCGACTCCGGTTTCAACTTCTCCTCACACGCTTACTGCCGCATCATGCGCGAAGTGTCCCGCAAGAAAATCAGGCAATGGAACATCATCGGCGTCCCAGACAACAGGGATCTGATGAAGGTGTTCCGCAAGATCAATAGCCTGGGGATCCCAGAGAACTTGTCGATGTCGGAAGCCAAGCGTCTTGCGTCCAGTCTCAACGTCAACGTCGAGCATGTCTATGGGGCTATCTGGCTCTACTACAGCAGCCATGTGTCGCTTGATTTCGGCAACATCATGGAAGAGATGAAGTCCGATGAGCACTCCCCGGAAAGCATAATCACTCAGCTGGATATTGAGGTCAAAACCTCTCAGCTGGTGCGCTCTAAGATGCAGGGCCTGAACGAAAAAGAGACCAAAGTCATCGAGCTGCGCCACCTCATGGAGACCCCGCTCACCTTGACAGAGGCAGGTGCTCAACTCGGCGTTTCCGCTGAGCGTGTGCGCCAGCTGGAAAAACGTGCGCTGGCGTACATGGTCGCCGCCTAACAAGGCGGCGGTTTCAATGCTGCAGGTTCGCTCAAGCAGCTCATGTGAAACGGTCTTCTTGGCGACCATCCGCTCCAGCTCTTCGTCATAGGCCCGTTGCCGCAGTCGGGCAGCTTCCAGGCGGATCAGCGCAGCGGCATCGAGATCACGGATGCGAGAAATCTCTATCAGGGTCTGCAGCGTCATGGGTGGCTCCCTGTTATTGAAAGCGCCATTGTCTCATTTTGTCATCACGGTAGCACCTGGAATGGGCTACCGATTCTCTCATTAGCGTCACTCGCTGAAGGATCGCAACTGTCAATTGATGCTATTATTTGTGTGAGCTCAACACGAGGATCCGCTTATGCCCTCCCCGATGCATCGCAACATTGATGTCACCATGGTGTGTGGTCACAAAGACAATGCACCAGTTTCCTATAGGGGATCCAGGCAGCTGCTGGACGAGAGGCTCAACCTCAAGAAGATGTTGTGTCATGAGTGCATGGGCTCCCTCTCCACCTGGTACAGCACTGATTTCGGTCAGCTGGCATACCCCATGGACTTCCCGATTATGGCAGGGTCTTCGCCGGCGCAGACCAAATTCGCCACGGACGTTCGCCGCGATGAATTTAAGAAATTCGGGCCTATCATGCTGGCGCTGAGTAAAGATCCGTCCGAGCTGGCGAAATTCGCCTGGCGGGCTATCTACATGCGCTTCATGGTCACCAACGTCCGCTACTGGTTGGACGGGCGCAACCGGTTCAACGTCCACCTGTGGGCTACTGACATTCAGCGCTTGATGAAGGCCCCTGGCATCAGTGATGTCGTGTCTGCAGAAACACCCTACGGTTGGTTTGCCAAGGGCCGCAACCGCGATGCCCTGGGCTACATCATCGGTATCAATCCAGCATGTGACCTGCAGGGGAAGAATCTTCCGCTCATGCACCTTTGGACAGCTGAGATGTTCCGTCAGTCAGTGTCTACAGGTGACGAAAGGAAGGCCAGCTAACGAGAGAAGTCGCCTCTACCGCGAAGCGGGCTTGCCTGTCACAAACAGTGACAATGAATTGACGGGATTTCTCAAGAACGTTAGATTTTACCCTCAAATCTGACAAGGTGCCTTCTAATGTTTCGCCGTAAGCGCAATGAACACTTCGATTCGAGTGAATCCGTATCGTCCGTATCCTCCAAGCGTGGCGCCATGCGTAAGCACCTCAAGCACGCAGGCATGGTCGTTGGTAGTGTGGCGCTGATTGGCTGTGTCTGGGGTGCGATTGAGCTAGGTGCGCCGGCGCCAAACCCCGCCCAGGAGCGGTTGGATGACCTGTTGAAGCGTTCGACGGCGCATCAATTTGTAATCCCTGCCTATGAGCAGTGCATGGCTGTCAAAGGCGCTATCCAGTACCGCTGCGTAAAGTCGACAGCTGAGGCCTCCAAAGCACAATCCATCACGACTTTCCAATTGATAGGGGTGTTCAAAGACTACGGTTTGGATGTGAACGGTAGCGACTTCCCCCCTATCTAATGTTTGATCGACAGGTGATTCAGTGTCAGGAGCCAATGTCTGTAACGATGTGATATCGGATGATCACGTGGCCAAAAATAATCGACTTGCTTTTAAGATAATCATATTTGTTGCGACCGCCATCTGGACAATCGGCATCTCGTTGGCTATCGCGGGGATCCTGGATAGAAAGCGGATAGATTCTGCTCGGGCCGATGTTAAAGGTATATCGGCAGCCCACAACGAGATCTTGGGAGCCTACTGGGATTGCACCTCGGGACTCATTCCGCTTTATCGGGCTGTTTGTATAGGCTCCGTAGCGAAATGGGCAGAGGTTTACGGGTACCCTCCCGCTGTCATCAGATTGGTGTTCATTGACGCCGGGGTCATTCCAGCCGGCCAGCCTGAGGCGCAGCCAGCAACTAGGCCAGCCGGAGCCTCAAAAGAAAGCGTTCATCATTGAGTTGAGCTGCCTGGAAACCTGAGCCTGCTGGTGCAACTGCACCAATTTAAAATTCTCCGCGATCTGTTTGTTCCCTTCCATCGCGGAGTAAATGGCGGTTTGTGGAGCCAGGCCGGCGTACCTAGCATAGTGATCAGACATGGCTGCCTGGATGTCATCGTCAAGCATCTTTACCGTAGGGTCATGGTAGCGCTTAAAAGATCAATTTCTGGCAGCCAGGATCTCGCCCTAGAGTGAGCTGACGCTGGAGTAACTAGTTTCTCCCATCCTTAACGTAAAGCCCCTCTGAATCTGGCATGAATGCTGGCCACTGCATAGACACTTGTCAATTCAGCTGGCTTCTTTATAATGATGGCCATTCATTAACCAAACCCTCCTAGGCCTGATCATTTTGATCAATTACCTGATCATCACCGGCAGCATGCACTGCCTCAAATTAGTCTAGCGCCCTCTCCTCGCACATTTCGCGGGCCAGGCGCCTGTAGAGATGTGATCATGAACGCTCATTACCTTATTGATGCCGAACATTTCCGTGAGGCCGTATTCAAGCGAGATCGCCATTCATGCGTGATCTGTTCGTCGCCGGCTGTTGAGGCGCATTACATCCTGGCATCCCAGCTTTGGGATGACGGCGGCCACTACCTGGAAAACGGGGTTAGTCTGTGTCGTAAGCACCAGCTTGAATGCAATATGACCCACCTGTCTCTGAAGCAGGTACGTGAGGCTGCACGTATTCAGCAGGTAGTCATGCCTGGGCACTTCCAGGAAGCCAACTACGACCACTGGGGTAATGAAATTCTCCCCAACGGTCGTCGGCTTCGCGGCGAGCTGTTCGTTGATGATGAGGTACAGAAGATTCTCGGAAAAGGCCTGGTGCTTGACCAATTCACCTGGCAGGTAAAATACCCGCGCACTATTCATCTGCCCTGGTCTGAGGGTGTTGGCTCCGATGACCGTACACTGCGGGACGTGTTGCATTTCATCGGGCGCCGGGTTGTTGTCACCATGAAAATGGATGGCGAGAACACTTCGCTCTACTCGGATTTCTTCCATGCAAGGTCATTGGACAGCCGGCACCATCCATCCAGGGACTGGATCAAGAACTTCTGGGGTCGGATCAAGCATGAGATCCCTGTTGGTTGGAGGATCTGTGGGGAGAACCTGTTCGCACGGCACTCCATCACCTACGAAGACCTGGTGAGCTTCTTCACCGGATTCTCGCTGTGGAACGAGCGGAATCGCTGCTTCAGCTGGCCGGACACCATTGGGTACTTCAACATCCTCGATATCGAGCCGGTTGAAGAAATCTACTGCGGGATCTTCGATCAGAAGCTGATCCATGAAGCCTATCTGAAGAAATCTCAAGGACGGGTCTGCGAGGGCTATGTGGTACGCCTGGAGGAAGAATTCGACTACCGCGACTTCCGCAAATCGGTTGCCAAGTTTGTCCGCAAAAACCACGTGACGACCGACCAGCACTGGATGGCAAAAGAGGTTGTCCAAAACAAGCTTAAGGTGTGACAACAAGCGGTGATTTCGACGGTGCCACAATGCGGTTGGTGCAGTCGAAAACTCGCTGAAACAATGCTGTGTATCCTGCGATTTTGAGGGTAAATTGCCATCAATTTGATATACAATGGCCAGACAAATCTCAAGGATCTGGCCATGTATATCACTAAGCGAAACCTGAGCAATTTCGGCCCATATGCCGTTGGTGCCCGTATGCAACGTGAGGGTTCTGCATTCGATGCGACCGCCTTCCGGAATGACGGTGATGCAGAGCCCGTCGACGTCAAATTTGAGTCTCCATTCGTTGGCGTTCCCTTCAACCTGTTGCCTGCCCTGTTCGGCGTCAGGCTCGGCTTCTCCCAGCGTGTCATCACCAGGTTTTTAAGCCAGGCTGAAGTCAGGCTAAGCGATATTGGTAACCTTCGCCCCCTGCATTTTGAGGGTTCGGTGATCACCACTGACGCTGGGGTTGAGTATTGCATCGAAGATTTGCAGCGCTACCTGATCGAGGCTATGGCCGACTGCCCAGTGCGAGCTCATGACATGATCAAAGAGCTGCGCACCGTGAATTTTGATTCAGATCTGGTGCGGCACTTGCTTCACTGCGAGGTTCCTGACCTTTGGGTTTCCAGCAGGCTTGGTGCTGAAGAGACCGTATATATGGAGCGGCTGCCACGGAACATCCATGCGAACCTGCGCGGATACAGCGGGTTCCTGATGGATCTTCCAAACCAAAGCGTACCAGACATGCTGCGGCGATCAGGCGCCCTCAAGCTGCAGTTCATCCGCAAGGTCTTCGCTTTCCATGAGTTTTACGAAGACATTCTGATCAGTTTGCGTGACAAGGATGGCTATGCCCAGCGCCTTGTGAATAAGCTGCAGCTGCTCGAGCAGGAAGAGCAGGTAGATTTTGCCTGGGGCCTGATGAATGCGGTGTTCATCAAGGATAACGACAAAATAAACGGCAAGGTGGGCGACAGTGAAGACCCCCGCTCACTCCTTCAAGTCATGAAAGTGCTCGTGGATGAGATGGAGCTGTTTGTCGAGACTGAAACACTCACTGTCGCCCTGAGCTTCCTGCCATCATGCTACATCGGCAAAGTCGACCAGGTTAAGCATGACCAGCTCTACGCGGCGTTGCACGACTTTGACACCGTCTTGGAGCGATTCTGTAATGAGCTGCTTGAGCTCGATCCTATGGCGTTTACCGTCGCCCACTTCACGGCCATGTCCAAGCTCCGAAATTTCCATCATGAAGGGTTCGTTAGGGCTAACCTCGATAAGACCAAGGTGCTCAGGCATGTGGCGTCAGCTGTGATGGCCTTCAAGCCTTTTCACTGTGAGGTCAAGACGCAAAAATGGGATATCGACAAGCTGGTTGTTGATGCCTGGAGAGACTTCGTAGACTTGTTCCGCGAGCCGGATTTCCAGCTCAAGGTTGATGAAAAGGAGTTTTTTGATGGCGAGACCATTCCGATGCGGATGATCGGAGAGACCAGTCGGCACTTCCCTGACCTGAGTGACAGCGATCAGCAGCTGCTGAATCGCTACTGGGCTTTGGAGGACGCCGAAATTAGGGTGTAGCGAGGGGTGCCACAAGATCACTCAATTAGCTTACCTGGGCTTCTTCAGGCCCAGGTATACCGCTTTGACTCTTGCCGCCCGCGCCTCATAAACTAAAGCGAAAGGAACGCCAATTTTTGAGTCCAATCGATGAGCAAGCTGCAAAACAAGTTTTTCTACCATGGCGCTCCGTGCGCCATCGAGAAGTTCGATTACGCGTTCACCAGTCAAGGTGATGACTATTACGGTTCTGGCTTCTACTTTACGAGCAGCAAGCGTGTAGCAATTGGTTTTTGCTGCGAGAACGACGTGTCTAAAAGTCATGGAATAGCGTTCACGCCGACGCTCCACAAAGCAAAGCTTGAAATCAATAATCCATTGCCGCTTCACCATGTTCAGACGCTTAGTCTCAGCGAGGCCAGAGATCTGATTGCCAGGGCTCCAGGGATAGAAGAGAAGCTCAACGACTTTTGGGAAGTTGAGTACGAAGGTGGTGTAGACAAGGTTTTAATCAAGGCTGCCAAGATCTACAGCGGTATTGATGATGACCTTATTAAAACCTTGACGAAGCTATCAATAAATTTCTACGGCGAGCACACCGAGGCGTTTAATACTGCTGTCCGGGACGTGTTGGGGTATGACGGCTTGATAGAGGTCGTTGAGCACGAGACGTTGGTTGTTGCCTGGTTTCCAGAGCAGATCAACATTGTATCTAGAGTCAACCCAACGCTAGAACGTGACGAGAGTCTTGAGCCATGACTAATCCTGAAGAAAATATTCGCCCGTATGATCAACTTGCTGGTATCAGGAATGATCTCGCAAGCGCTATCAAAGATCCAGAAATGGGGATTGGGTCTGTGCCCGATCTATTGTCTACTTACGAAGACATGCTTTCAGATCTGGCAAAAAAACGACAATACAGCCTCCTATCAAAAGCCTCTCTGGCTATAGAGGAACTTGTTGACAGATTCCTAGGGCAGCCAAAGATTGCGCCATTTATTGCAGAGATCTACCTAGATAAGTTTCAGCCAAGTCAGAGGGCGGTATTCAATCTTACTGAAACTCTTTCAGGAGCTCAGCGCGAAACATTAATTTCCCGTTGCGTTGATATCTTGATAGAAAATGACGCCTGCAGGACTGATAAAGACGGCCACCTTGCTGGTGGCGTTGTTAGAAAAATCCTGACCCACTGCGACAACATTGATCCAGCGCTTCGCTACGCAGAAGAAATACTGGAAAACGGGAAACACACCAAGCTTGGGCTTAAGCAGATTATTGAGACCTTGAAGGACTGCAAGAAATACTGCCCTCAAGAGAAAGTTAATCCGCTAATAGAGTGGATGGAGTCAAATAGCAGTAAAATTCAGCAGGCGATTAAGTACATGCCGGCTGGCAGCATAAACAACGAATCCATCAACCTTCTAAAAGAGTATGGGTTAGGCGATCTTGCGGATAAGCTCTACTACAAAACAAACGAGCTTAACGCCGGAAGAATGATCCGAATATTTAAGGAGACTGGCGAGAAGGCTGACCAAGGCTACCTTTACATGTTCTTCAATCCTCAAAAAAATCTCTCTGTTAAAGAAGTTCGCGAGTTATTGAAGTACTCACTTGCAGTTGAGAATATCTTCCCGGAAGACTGGAAAGGTATAAATTCACCATGGGTGGCCAACTCCTTGGCGAGCGCCTTTACCAGGCTGTATGAGATGAATGTACAGCCTCGCTCACCCGAAGCCTGCGAGCCTTTGATTTCCCTACTTGCGAAGCACCTGAAGTCGGAGGAGCGAATGAGCGATCTGCTGAACAAGCGTACCGAGCCGTACCTCCGCGTCTGTCCGGCATTCAACGGAAAAATGTTTAGTCACGAGCTAGGTTTGTAATAGGTGGATTGAGAATGTCGACTTCAAGAAGAATATCTGACGCAGCAGCTGCTTTGAAATCCGCTCTAAGCTCTAGAAACCTTCGTCGTGACGAGGCTTTAATCGCTATTCGAGAGCTTAAAAACCTCACAAGGATGGCCAGTGAGCTTGGAAGCCTTAATCAATTAAAAAGAATCAACCAAGCGATCAAGGAGTCAACGAGAGGCATTATCAATCTCATTGATAGTCATGGTGATTTCGGTCTTGTTAGCACTTTCATTAATAGGAGCTGGCTCAAGCCATATGCACAGAAAAATCTAAATTACCTGAAACACACCTTCACTAATGATCTGGGAATTTGAAATGAAAATCTCGATGAACAAAACATTTGGTCGGGATGTAGTATCACCTCATGAAATCCTTTCGCAAGTTGCCTATCAGCTTGATTTTGGACAAGACGTGGCTTGTGAGGCACTTCTGGAGGCTGGCGAGCTGCTCAGGGGAAAGCTTCAGCACTTATCGGACAGTCAACGCTTGGAATACGGCGAAGAGCTTAGAAATCTTAGGATCAAGTTGCTAAATACCTACCACCTTGACGTTGACACAACGCCAATGCTCACCTTCGTGAGCGCCATTCCTCTAAACCTTGATACCGTGAACTGGGCAACACAGTCTCAGCTGAATGGTCAGAACCCAGCATACTCATTAGCTTTGTCAGAAGCGCTAGCCAACAATCTCATTGTCAACAAAACCCTGCAGCAAGAGGCAAAGATCGAGCTGTCAGATCAGACACGATTGCCTGGCGATGGGTCGTGGAAATTAACCGATTTTGAGCTCGACTTCGAATGTGCTGTTGCAAACCTGCTTGAGGATCAGCTGAAGGAATGCTCAATTACCCTGATCGAACATGTTTTTTCGATTTCAGTGGAATGCTCGTTCGTCAATCTTCAGGCTGAGCTTCTTGAAGCCATGTTTGGCTTGGGCTACTCGAGATCTCGTGGTGAGGCCGAAAGCTGGCCAACCATAAAAAACTGGCTAGAGCTCAATCAACAACGTGTATGCGATGCGATCCTGGCTCAGGGCTGGAGTCGAAAATTCAAAGCAAGCGAGATGGTAAAAAAAGCTGAAATCCTAGGATTTCAACCCATCGCCAATGCAATCCTTCTGCGCAGTTGTCGGCATTATGCAGATTCGTTCCTCGCCCTGCGGCAGAACTACGGCATTGATCCCGATCAAAAGACCTACACCCTGCTGCTTCACGACTCCGCAGGGAAACCTGTCCAGCCGGAGGCCACCAGCTTGGTAGCATTGCTTGCCCATTCGCTGGCCTATGCTCGGCCTATAGAGGTTGATTGGATAGCGCCTAAGGATTCTCCAGCCAGGCTTCTGGAAAGTGCATGCAAAGAGGTTAAACGGTACGGTTTGACCATAGATCAACCAACTCTTAAAAATCTCTTTGAGCAGTGCATGCGGAACACCTTGGATGGGAGCAAGCTTGATTGGCTGCAAAAATCTGAGTTTTTGCCGCTACTAAAGGGATCACTCGCCTACCAAGCCCTTCGATTCAGCAATGACTTAGGTCTCTAACTATCATTTACCTTGTATTGACTACAAAGTCATGGGCGATATACTGAAGCTCAATTATTTTTGCCTGGAAATAGACCATGAGCTGGATCGAAAAACCAAGGCTGGAGCGTAAAGCTGAAGTAGAAATCATGTTTCAGCGCTTGGTAGAAGAATCACCGGATCGTTTCTGGATCTCCAATGACCAAGATGGGCCCAGCACGCAGTTGATGAACATCATTCTTCCGTTAAGGGAAACTGATGTCATTTACTTCATCACCATGACGACGACCCAACTGCGGGCCGCCCGACTACTTGCCTATGAAGCGGGTCAGTTACCAGGTGAGACCCTGGCCATCACCCCCGCCCTGCTGGATCGTGTCGGCATCGTCAAGCGAGAGGTGTTTTCGCTGAACACGAACCATGATTCAGGCATCGCCATTGATATCGCTCTCGATGTCGAAGGCCTTACGCATGAAATCATCGATGACCTCCTCCTGCGCTTCATCAACGGTGGAGAAATGCCCCTGCCGATTCGCGCTGTAGACGCTCAGACGCTAGCAAAGCGCCTGGCCCGAGCACGTGAGGCGAAACAGCATGCGATGTACCCTCTCTGATCGCAGAGAGATCGAAGAAACTCGTTTGTCCATAAAAACAAGAATAAAGGATAACCCGTTGTGAGTTCGCAATTGCATTTGATCGCCGCTTTCGGCAACCAGGGTCAGGTTGGTTTGAAGAACGCCAGGCCCTGGCATATCCCCGCTGAACTGCAGCACTCCAACGATACGATTGCGAACGCAACCGTGATCATGTGCCTGCCAACCTTCCAGTCACTTGGCTATGCCCTGCCAAAGCGGAGGAATATTGTCGTGACTGATCAGGTTGGATTCCTGCCTGGGGTTGAGGTTGTCCCTACACTCGAGCACGCGCTGGCGATGGTCAAGCATGACCGAAAAGTTTTCGTGATCGGTGGGGTCGAGCTCTGGAGCGAGGCCCTACCCCATGCCACCCACTTGATTTTAAGTGAAGTGAACTACAACGGTATTGCGGACACCCTGTTGCCCGAGCCGTTTTTCATCAACGTAAGGAAAAATTTCCGAATGGATCATCTGCGTCATCAGGAAGAATTTACCGCGACCTACTGGATCCGACATGGGCATCGTTGAGGCGCGTCCGGATCCGCGTCGCCTTCTGCACTTCATCGCTTGTGGTTTTGGCTCCGGGCTGATCAAGACGGCACCTGGCACTTGGGGTAGCCTGGCAGCGATCCCCTTCGTACTCGCAGCATTAAGCCTGCCTACTCCGCTATACGGATTGGTACTGCTGGTGGCCACTGCCTTTGGGGTGTGGGTCTGTCAGCGTGTCTCTGAAGATCTCGGGGTCGATGACCATCCAGCCATTGTATGGGATGAGTTTGTAGGCATGGGCTTCGCCCTGATGCTTTTGCCTGCAGATCATCTAGTGCTCGGCACACTGATCGGATTTTGCTTGTTCCGGTTTTTCGATGTGGTTAAGCCTGGCCCAGTCGGATGGCTGGATAGAAATCTCTCAGGCGGAATGGGGATCATGATGGACGATGTTCTGGCTGGAATTTTTGCCGGAATCGGACTTCTGTTGATCTTCAAGTTTATTTGAACTATTTACGCTGCTAACTTGAAAGGTTGTTTGTTGATTTGATGTACGGCAGCTTTGTGACTTTAATTACGGCAGTGACAGTATCAATAAGTCTTCTAAAATTTGAATGAGACACATGATTCCCCGGAAGCCTTTTGTAGAGGTTTTTAAATATATCTGGGGAATCAAACTCACCATGCATTATTTCGAACTTCTTGTCAAGGACTTCAACCTTCCCACCTCTAATATAATAACGACACCCAAGCGTTTTTCCTAAACTATCTATGCTTACTATAGTTCCAGTTAACCATCTAGACTCTTCGGAAACTCCTGGCAAGCCTCTAAAGCAATTTGTGTAGATAAGTAGATAGGCATCTGGCTTGACTGTGCTAATGACAGCATTCGCATATGTTATGTAATGCTCACTTTGTTTAATGCAAAGTGGGGCATATCCATCCCCAAAGAACAAGTAGCAGGTTGTTTCAAGTCGGCCTTCTACTTGCAATACCCCCAGGGCCCTATCAAGCAAGGCATTGACTGTCGGCACATACGGGTTTAAGCCCATGTTCTACGCTCGGGTGTGAGAGATTCGCGCAACAATACAGGCTTGAATGGGGGACGGCAAGTGATGATGGCTATTTGCTCTCAATCCAGACTGAGTAGTAAGCTAGCTCACGAACCATTAGCCCTCAGAGCCCAATGTCTGCGGCGAACGCCTCTCCCCTTAAGGCCATGGGTAGATGCGGCAGTAGAACCGATTTTTTCACCCCATCCATCGCAGTCAGGGCCTCAAACTGGCTTAGGCTCTTAATGCAATCTCCGATATCTGGCAACGGAACGGCGTTTGCCTTGACGATTTCTACTATGATTTCTGGATCTTTGTCTTGTACAGCGTGCCTAATCAAGTGGTTAATCCGGTTGGTAAACGCTGTCTTCACGTGAAGATTATCAGGGAAGGCGCCCAGAAGAATTTTGGCGTATGCCATACCTCCCCTTCCTCTGGAATTTTGGTGCCTAATGCCCCTCTCAAATAACTCCAAGAGATCGTCGAGCGCCAGGAACTTTTCCTCAACGCTCAGTATATTAATCCAATCGATTAGTTTTTTGGTTTTCTCGCATGAGCTTAACCCACTCGATCTTGCTGCATAATCTCGAGACCACTGGATAAAGCGGTCTGATGTTGCAACGGTTTCAAAGAGTTTCCTGCACACAGGATTCGCTGCAAGCTTGAAAAACCAACCTTCATCAATATTCATTGCATGCTCATTCAGCATGAGCCTGACAGGGCACATGTCGGAATGGTCACTCAGGCTCATGAGCGTTGAAATGCTGACTGGTTCAGAGTCCCAGCAAACTGTTGTTGCCAAAACACAAGCTGCCAACTCAACGTGATTGTCTTCGATTATGCGCCGACCTAAGTAACTGCCGATCAGTTGCTGCCGGCTTATTGGGTCGAGTAGGTAGAGACCATACTTAAAATTTCTTCGTGAAAAATCATCCCCAGTGAGCGTAAAGGCGCCTGAAAAATCCCCGCTTGCGAGATCGTACAGGGTAGCATTGCAGTAGCGCCTAATCTCCCTGGAGACGCCTTCATGATCGATAACGCCGGCCAGCACCATGAGCATGGGAATGCGATGCAGGGATCCCATCGGTGGCTCCAGCGTTTTGTAAGCCTTGGTCACCTTGCAGGTGTTGCTGAACGGCTCGAATACCGTTCTTTTCTCCAGGGCCTTAATCCCACGCATCCACTCGCTTACCCAGGCGGTGAGGTGCTCATCATCCTGCAGAATAATGGGCACAATGCGCCCCGCCAGGAACGTCCTGCCATCTACAACTGACGTGTTCCAACCAGGCATAGCATTGCATTGCTTGAGCATGTGGAGCTGTTCTACCGGGCTATAGCGATTGTTCAGCGCCTTCACTGTGTCCGGAAGCCAGGTGAAATAGTTGTCCATACTCATGTGATAGAGCAGATGGCTCAGTAACGAAACCCTGTCTGAAGATTGAGGGTCAGCAGCGATGAAGGTTGTTTTCCACTCGATTCGGCGATCCGAGACTATTGATGCGACCTCCGCGTCGTTAAAGACCGAGCGAAAACCGGTGTGCGACTGGCTCTCGTTAACCAGCTCGTCGACTTCTGCTCTGCCAAGGTAGATCTCATCTTCTACGACGAGGTTTTCACCTTCGATATAGCGAAGCAAGGGTTCTATAAACCGCTCCCGCACGTCTGCGGGCTCCATACCACTGGTCACAAGCCAAGCTCTGAAGCAAAGTGGCTGCCAAGCGCTCCGCTACTGAGGTCGCGCTTGTTGAGGCGATCCAGGTCAACGCCTGAAATCGCGCTCAGGTTTTCGTAATGCGTGCTGGTTTTGAGACCTTTGGCCAAGATACTGGCGTCCATCAGGTTAAACAGCTCATGGATGCCCGAGTTCGAGCTGAGCTTGCCAACAGCAGTAGCCAGGCCAATTGCATCAGAGGCATCCCAATCTTCGCAGAGACGGGACATCAGGCTGTTTTTAAAGGCCTGCAGTCTAGGGTCTTCCTCAAGCAACAGTTCCACCAGATGCCAGCCCCGATCCCCACTGAAATCTTCCTGCAGAACGCCCTGCCTGATGTGGGTGCAGAGGGCTGCGGCGGTAGAATACCGCGCGTTACCTTCCACAGATGATTCGAACTGCTCGAGCGCCTGATAAAGGTCAATGATGTCATCGTCGAAGCTTTGATCCAACAGCGACTCAGCTGTCGACCTGTTCAACTGTTTGAGCACAGCTGGAGTTTCCAGCCTATGCTCACACTGGAGGCGAAGCGCATTTAGCATTTGATAAGCAGGCTTGTGCGGAGACGTCACCCCACCAGCTAACTCGATTATTGCGTTTTTTACCAGGATGTTTGGTTCGTCACTACCGGTGTGGGCCAGCAGCGAATTCGCCATGCTGGTCATGCCGGTCTGGCTGGACAGCGTTTCAGTCTTTGCGATTGTGCGCAGGAGTTCTCGAGCCGCATAACCCTTGGACTTTGATAGCGCCGAGTCGATGCCGGTCAGACCCTGAGAGGTTCCCATGATAGGGATCATGGCATCGACTAACTGAGGATCGATGGATGATGCAGCAATTTCAAGGAGGCCATGTTGGCAGGCAGATCTGAAAAGCTCATGTACGCTCAAATCGTGAGTGACGCTCAAGGTAGCGAGCTCAGTTTTTACAGCGGCCTGCAAGACCTCTGATGACGGGTCACCGGGCTCTTTCAGGTATGAGTATAAAGCCTGATTTAACGGCTCAAGCGCCTCTTTTGGAATCGTTTCAGGAGCTCGGTTTGTCATGTTGTGCACCACTCAAAGCCACCTCCCTCAGGTGGATCAGCCTCGCCCACCTTTCTGAGCGGTGCGGGTGGCCTTGATCAGGTGCTGAGGGTGCCGGGCAAGCCAATTACTAACAACCAGCTTAACATATGGCTGAAACGCGACGTAAACCTCCCGGTTGTAAATACCCCAGCTCACCACCTGGTAGCGTCGATCATGGTCGAGATCGATATCGCATGCGCACTCCTCCCGCAGCCGCTTGATCCACATTTTACAGCTCAGCGGGCTCAGTCTGAAAATCTCCGAAAGCAATTCTGAAGAGGTCTTCTCAGCAAGCTCCTCGATGACCATCATGTACAGACAAACGTCGATGGCCAAGCTAAAACGCGGATTTCTTGGAAGGCCATGATCGTTAAGGTAGTCGCGACCGTTTTCTGTCGTATGCAGCAATCGTTCACGTACCTTGAAGGCAGTATCCTGGAGCTCGCTACTCGCACAGGTGCGTAAAAGCACATCCATTTCTACAGACTGCAGGTAGGTTTTCGGATGGAATGCCATGGAGAGACTCCTTTTAAAATTCTAGATTTTTGCCATTTCCATCAAGGGCTTGTACGTAAACTCAGTATAGCTAACGTATACCCAGATTGCCAGTCAAAGCAAAACATATTGCATGTATTGACAGCTACAGCGAAGGCGAGTAGATTTGGCGTCGTTGAGGAAATTCCGCGATAGCTCAGTCGGTAGAGCAAGTGACTGTTAATCACTGGGTCGCTGGTTCGAATCCAGCTCGCGGAGCCAGCCTTAAGCAGCCCCGATGGTGAAATCGGTAGACACACCAGACTTAAAATTTGGCGCTGAAAGGCGTGCCGGTTCGAGTCCGGCTCGGGGCACCAATTGCAGATCTTTGCACAGTTTTAGCCGTAGTGGTGGAATCGGTAGACGCGGCGTACTCAAAATTCGTTGCCCACTGGGCGTGGGGGTTCGAGTCCCTCCTACGGCACCAAATAGAAAGGCCCATTCGTTCCTGTTTGGGCCTTTTTCATTTCTACAACATGGAAGCCTACCTGATGAAATTTTTGATCGGTATTCTTGCAGAAGTCATCCGCCCCGCTCGACCAGTCAACCTGGAAAATCGTATTGAGCCAACAGTTCCTCGGCACATCGTGGCGTCACCATTTGAGGCCGCTTCTGATGAGCTAGCTGGTGAAGGCGCCAGACGCTTTCTGACGCTCAAAGACAGCGTTCGACCGATTAGCTCAGCAGGTTAATTGCAAATTTTTTAATAATATGTATTGACAGATTTCCATTAATCGAATTAACTTAATCATATCACTACCTTGTTTGAGTTTTCGACATGACCTCTTTCGCCAACCACGCAGAAGCACGAGATCGGGACGTACGTCCAGATATCTGTACGCGTGATGAGCGCTCGGTCTAAACTATCTAGCATCTCAGAATTGAGGGCTAGAATGCCCTCTTCTGCTGAATAAGCCGGGGGCCAAAACCTCCGGCTTTTATGTTTTAAGGATTCGAAATGGCTACTTACGTCATCATCGTAGAACGGACTGATCGTGACGAACGTCGCGATGACCGTGAGTGCCTGCCTATCTAGTTCCGTGTAAACGGGGCTAGAAGCCCCCAAGCTAAAGAAACCGGGGGCCTAGGCTTCCGGTTTTTTGTTGTCTGATAGTTGCTTCAAACGTGTACCTGGCCCGTTAGCCAAGCGGTTAAGGCAGATGATTGTCGATCATCTATGCAGGGGTTCGATTCCCCTACGGGCCGCCAATTTCAGCAGGTGTGATTACATGCCTGCAAAGAGGTTACGATCCATTCGTCTAGTGGCTAGGACACCGCCCTTTCAAGGCGGCAACACCGATTCGAATTCGGTATGGATCGCCAAATACGGCGCGTTAGCTCAATTGGAAAGAGTGCCGGCCTGTCACGCCGGAGGTTGCGAGTTCGAGGCTCGTACGCGTCGCCACTTTAGTTCCTGTAGCTCAACTGGATAGAGCGCTGTCCTACGAAGCCAGAGGTTAGGGGCTCAAGTCCCTTCAGGAACACCATCTTCGCCCCAGTCGCCAAACTGGATAAGGCGCCGGTCTTCGAAACCGGTAATTTGCAGGTTCGACTCCTGCCTGGGGCGCCATTTTCTTTTGTTCCCAACCAGAGTCTGCTGGCGTCATGCCGGCGTAATGCATCACACTAGTGGAAATTGTCCAGAGGCAACTATTTTGACCACAGATCTCGATTTCACTCAAATGTTGGACGAAGATCTATTAGAGCTTCTGCAGATGGGCAAGATTCAGGTGAGCGAGATCGACAAAAGCCGCCTTACGGAAACCTTCCTCATTGAGGCTTGCCGCCAATCTTTGTTCCTGTTTCGACAGTTACCTCTGGAATTATGCACCTCTGCTCTCCAGGCAGTTGAGATGGTAAATTTGCTGTCGCATCTAAGTAACGATGCTATAGAAAAAATGCACCGTGAGGTCGGGCAGAACCCTAACTACGAAGAGGTCATTCCTTATTACTTATCGTCAAGGCCATCTGGAATAAACCACATTCACCCCAATTTCTTGCGCGCTGAGCACATAAAGGTCGCGATAATCAGTGACCCTGGAAATTTCAAAAAACAGTGGCCGAATGAGTTTGATGAGCACATCGACTCGGCTACTGCCAGTGAGATCGTCAGGAAGAATATTGCACACATTGGAATCGTCCCTGTAGCTATGGTTTCAGACGACGATATCCGTGAGGGAATTGCCGCCAGGCCGCTTAATCTTCCATATTTCAGAGAGGCTGAGGCTTTTGAAAGGTTGGTTAAACTCGTCAAGAGCGGGTACTGGCCTGAGGAAGGAATCTGGATCATTAAGCGCCCTAAAGGGATAGAGCATGCGGCTGAGCTAAGGCTTGCTGCTCGCGGAGAGCTGTATACTATAACCCTCCTTGATGCTTACTTGTGCAGTCATCCCTTGAAAGAGCTTAGAGATAGCCTCAAGGGACATGACTACGGCGACGATCTTCTTGTTAAGTTTGCGAAAAACTACCCTAAGGATGTTGTTCTCAAAACGCTAAATCACAACCTTCCCGTTATTGGCAAGATCTTCTCAACTGACCTGGGCCTTTGATAACCGATGAGTAATTATTTTAAAGACCTTTACGCTGAAGAGACTCCAGGCTATTTGCTTAAGCAGCGAAGCGAATGGGCAGGTGAAGACTATGCTGAGGCATTGTCAGACGAGAAGATAAAGTTCGATGACATTCCAGACAACCTTAGAATTAGCGAGGTATACCAGGTTGCGGTATCAATCGATCAAAACCTTTTTGAAAAAATTCCGCCAGAGCGTTTGGACACTGAGATTCGCATAAAGGCTCTTGGCAAAAGACCTTCATTGTTCTTGACCCAGCATTTCTCGTCAAAAATGTGCAAGGATTACTATCAGATTGCTTGCGCTGCTGTAGCTATTGACGCAATGAACATTTATGCAGTTGAAGCCAATTACATAGATAGAAATCTTGTATCGAGCGCCATCATGACTCAGCCTGCAGTTGTTTATCATCTGTGGATAAGGTTCGAGGATTTGTGCAAATTGATAGTCGATCAAGAGTTCGTTGACCAAGCCGTCCTGGACAATCCTCGATGTCTTTCACTCCCGAAAGACCTCGGTGGCAGAAATTATCTTTCAGAATTTCCTGTGAATGATGACATCCTGATTCAGTCAATCAAGCAGTCTCCACAAAGAGCTCCTATTCTTGCGGAAATAGGTCGTGAAGATCTTCTTTCGAAAATGATGGAATCTGGTTACTGGCCTGAGCATTGGCACGACATCCGTCAGCCCCAATCACTTGAACAAGGCATAAAATTTTACGTAGAGAACGTTCAATCCAATATAAAGCGAACCTACTACAAAGCCTTCATCAATCAGTGGTCATCTAGTGACGTTATTCCGCTGATGCAACACTGGACAAGGAAAAAGCACCTGCCAGATCTGTTCCCTAAAGAAGAACTATTTGAGACCTTCAAGGATGATCCCGAAACCGTTGGAAAATGGTTCAGTACAGACCTCGGTCTATGACTCCCTGGCCGATTGCAGAAGACCCAAGGCTGAACCGATCTGATTTCACAGGGGATTGCCGCTGAGCGTATCGCCGGCATCTCAATTGCGGAGCATGATCCAGGCCACAATGACCAGGATCACCGCTATAACCTTCACCCCAGCGCTGAGCTCCCAGGGGTTGACTGGCACGTACTCCGCCCCAGCCTTTTCATCACCTGAAGCCTCATCACTTGCCCTACGCCCGAAAATCTCACGGTTCGGCGCCATCTGTTCCTGGAGCTTTTCGTCATAGGCCTGCCGGCGCACAGGATCTGTCAACGTGCTGTACGCGACGTTCAGCATCGTCATAACCCGTACAGCCTCCGCCGAGCCCTGATGTCGATCAGGGTGATGACGCTGAGCTAGGCGCTTGAATGCAGTCCGGATTTCAGACGGGGTAGCGTTATTGCTCACTCCGAGCCTGTCGTAATGGGTGATTTTCTGTTTCATGAGCATTCATCTTGCTGGCTGTTTACGGGCTTTGGTGGCTAGGAAGTCTTCCCTTTGCCTTGCTGGTTGTCGTAGGCCTCATTGGTGTTCATGTCGACGAGGGTCATAAAGCCACCCTCCTCCACGTAGCACGCACCTGTGTCGATGTAATGGATGTTGGCAAGGGTCTGTCGCCTGACCAGCGGCGTATGTCCGACAAACAAAACATCTATATTGACGACAGGACTTCTGTCTTGGCGCCGGTAACGAGTTCTGCTCCACAAGATCAACTCAGCCAAATGACTATTCCGCAGGTAGGTTGGGTCAATCGTGCTGATTTCCTTAAGGAACTCATCCCAATCGTCGAAAGGACACTCAGCATGAACGATACCAAGACGACGACCGTCTTGAGCCTCAACCTCGATGGCGAACGGCAATTGTTCAAACGCCTGGCTAATCGCCGCACGATGCTCCGCGTCCAGATTGTAAAACCACTCCCCGCCGTTCCTCTTGTGATCTCTTCTTGCACGGCCATGTAAGCCAGCGTCGATGCACATTTGGTCGTGGTTGCCTAAAACCGACTTCACCCAAGGCCTGGAGAGCCAATCAAGCACGAGAGCCGATTGTGGGCCTCGGTCGACCAAGTCACCGCCCAGGAACAACCGGTCTTTCTCCGGATCGAAACCCACCTGCTGCAGCAGCTTGTCCAGGTCGTTGAATTGACCATGAATATCGGTTGCAACGAAATCCCGGCCAAGCAGGTTTTTGGAGAACTTGAGGAAAGTTTTAGAAGTCATTGCAAGGCTATCCTCGATAACTCACAACCGTTATCGGGATGGGCTATGGAATCAACTCACGACAAAGTAGAGACTAGCGAACAAATCGCCATAAATTTCTCAAACTGCATATCGTAAGGTGTTTGCACAGGATGCCGAATCGGAAGGAGGCTTTAGATGCCCCATCGTAACATTTATTGCGAGAAAAAACATAGCCTTAAGCGAGCTCTTTGCGCTCGCTTATTACCTCGAACAAAGTTGGCGTCTAGCTACTCAAGTGTAACCAAAAACTCCAGCTGAGCGATTAGCTTGAAGACCGCGTACCAGACCACTATGGCGACCCCGCATTTTGATAGCAAAATAACCCATTCAGATGCGTTTTGCTCCGATAAATCAGGAACTTGCATGAAGAACCTCGCCAAAACAATCAAGAGAATGATCATTGAGGCTGGTACAAGAATCAGAACAGTTTTGCCAACCCTGTTCAATCGTGGGTCGCGCAAACCGCATTGGCAGATAGGGCAATGCTGAGGGTCATTGATAACCTCGGTGCCACACATGGGGCATTTTTTAGTTTTCATCAACATCCACCAAAGCCATTTCCGCCTATTAACAACTATTCGCCAGCCTGAGTCAATTCTTAGATAGCAAAAAGCCGCCAATCGGCGGCTCTAGAATGCATCTCAGCCAGTTATTGGCTAAGTTCGCTGCTGATCGTGTCAATGCGGCCCAACAATCCCTGCAACGGGTGCCCCTGCTCGATCAGGCGAATCACATCACCTTTTAATGACAGCACCTTAGATGAAGCTGAATTCAGCCTCTTGGCAATGTCGCGATCTTTGTCGTGCGCATAAGAAGCGCCCAAGTCGGGGCGGATGTCGTACGCCTGGACGTTCAGCAGCTTCGACAGCGACATCAGGACGGTTTGGGTAAGTGGTCGCTTTCCATTTAGTGCAATGGTTAGGTTGGAGCGGTCGATGCCAATCTTCGTGGCAGCTTCGCAGCGGGTGATGCGATTGGATCGCTGGTAGAGGGCCCAGGCGCCAACCAGCCGCTCCCAGGTGTCGCGGTCGTAACCTTTCACTGACACTGCGATAGGCGCGTTCATGATCTCTTCACACGCCTTGATAACAGCCTTTCCGAATACGAGCAGGTTCTGATGCTGATCCGGCATCTTGAGCGGCTCAATCTTGCGCAGCATGTGATCATCTGGGAGGCGAGCCCAGACTCCATCAAGCAACTGCCCGAGATTCGGCTTGGTGGGCTTTTTAGCCATGTTAAACAGGCCTCCCTGGAGTGATGACCCAGCGCTGAGCTTTGGCCGGGAAACGATCTGAGAATTCGAGGTGCAGGGCTAGCGGTTTCATTGCGGCTGCTCGCTTTGAATCAGGACGGGGTCACAGTTCGGGATAACTACATCCCCTTCCACCAAACCCATGCGGGAAAACTCCTTGAAAACACAGCGCTTAGTGAGCGGTTCGTAGTAGGTGATCCAGACCGAATCTTCCTTCCACGTTGCATTTACAAATTTGGCGCTCTCCGGAAGTTCCACGGTGAGCGTTCCGCCGAAGCGCCTGGCAACCGTGTTGCCCAGGTAGAACTCCCAGAAGCTCCACCCGGCAGCGAAGAGCAGCAGCACTGTGGCAAACGCCTTCACCAGTCGCTTGATAATCCCACCGCCTGCGTACACGTAAACGATGCCACCTGCCAAACCGACGATTACCACAAGCAGGATGAAATAGACGTAAATGGCCATAAATACCTACGGATCTGAGAAATTCCTCACATCTGGAGAAATCTCCCAGAAATATACCGTAAATTGACTGAACTTTAAAATCAGATTTTTGCCGCCGGGCGTCAAGCCTCGTCAAGCAGGTCTGTATGGACGCTCTGCCATTGCTGTCGCGTGACCTGGCGAAGCATCGCGCTGGTTGCTTTCGCAAAGGTTGTGACACATGCCTCAAGGTCAAGCGGGTCGTCGAGGAGCTGGGATGGTGCAGGAGTAACCTTGTTGAGCATTCGCCAATACGCGTCGAGAGCATCAATGTTGAATTCGCCGGCGTGCTCAACATCGAGGGCAGATTCCTGGTCGCTCAACACCTCATTCCAGGGATAGAGTTCTCCATCGATCAAAAGCTCACATTGGAGCTCGCCGTCGATGAGTCGAGCCCCCTGCATCGCAACCTTGCAATCCTGGCAAACGTACTGACTGCCCTCTCCGACCGAAATCACTGGAGATTCGCTCATGACACGCTTTGACCAGGAGAACAGCCTGCGCCCCACTTCGGCCTTATGAAGCTTTGAGGCAGATGAAGTCTCAAGATCTGCCCCATTCGTGGCATGAAGCTTGAGCCACAACCATGGCAAATTGACCCCACAAAGCATGCTCATACCAAGACCTTCACTGAATCTCGGATTCGCGCCAAGAACCTTGCAGCGACCTTCGCTATCTAGCCTGAACCGGCAGTTGAACATCCCCGAGAAACCGAACTCCCTGGCCAGGATCTTCACCTGACGCTCAATCTCCGGGCTGTCGATGATCAGCTCACCGTCGTTCTCGTCTTCTGGCTTTTGTCTCGCGACATGGGTGATCAGCCGCCCTTCCCACGCCAGGCAGTCGACGCTGTACTCATGCCCTGGGAGCAGCTCCATGACGAGCCAGTCGTTGGCTGCCCCTGCTTTGAGTGAGGCCCTGTGCGCTAGCTCACCAAATTCTGGGTAGCGCATGATCTTTTCTTCAGGTGAAAACAGTTGCTGACGTGGATCTGGGTCAGCATTGAACGTATAGAACGCCCGGCCTAAATGTCGATCTGAGGGCTTGGCGCAAACAGCCTTGCGATCCTCAGGCACCGCAACCATCCTCGACTTGATAATCGCAACACTCTGAGCCAGTTGGGTCTCGTAGTTGTCATTCCAGATGAGCCAGGCCGGTACCATGTCGCCATAGAACGCCTGCTCCAGCCGATGGTAGAACTCAGCCTTTACGTCGATTACGCGCAGCTCCTTCGGCGAGCAGCTGTAGAGCAATGCCACGCCCAAATCCCGGAACTCTTCACGACGCTCGATCATGGCGGAATAGCAACGACTCACCACGATGCAGTCGATACCATGCTCTCCAGCATAACGAAGGGCCCAATCCACGTACGCCTTCGGTGTGACGCTTGATGGTTCGATTGCATGCAGGATCTCTAGCTCACCAGACAAGGAAAATCCGATGAAATTGCGATTTCGATGAGACACATGGATTTTCTGGACGACGCGCTCATTGCAGGGCAGCGTGCGCTCCCGCAGACAGATAGACTGGATTGCCTCAGCGATCACTGCCGAGCCTTCGTTGAACCACACCTTGAGCTTCACGTCACGCAATCCTGGGTCGTTAAAATTTGCTCGGATGGTACGTATCCTGTTGAATACCTGTCAATATATGCCATTCGTTAGATTCGTTGAGAGCGATCCGTTTAGGGGGTTTTGTGAACAAGACGTGCATGGTTGACAGGATTCGAGAGGTGTATTTCACACGTGGAAGCCCCAGGTTGGTCGAGGCAGGTGCTGCCGATGAGACAGCCGGCCAATTTTATACGCGACTAAGCGGAATCATCAAAGCAGAGGTTGCAAATCACTTTAACACCGGTGCGGACTGGAGCGGTCTGGATTTGAGCAATAATTTATGCCTGCGACCGGTTACCGACGATAACAAGCTGTATTGCTATCTTGGGTACGGGGTCATTGGCGAATACAATCTAGCCATGATTCCCGCAATTCTGAAGGCGACTAAAGGGAGAAAGCTCAAAGATTACCAGACGACTATTGATCAATACGTCCTAGCTGATACTTTTTCGGTAGATGAGGTCGACCGCTTAGAAATCACCTATCAGAATGACCTAGTGCTAAATCTTGACGTCACTAAACGCAGGCTCCAGTGGAAGGATGCGAACCAACTTCATGACACCCTGCTACTCGAAAATGATGAGACACCGTCGGGGCTTATGCGGGCGCTGGAGGCTTACGGTGCAACGGGTGAAATCGATGATAGCTACACGATATTCATGCAGGCTCCATTCGGCATCGAAAAGCAAGCTTTGAATTTGAACCACCTTAGTAGAGTATTTTCCCAAGATTTGGGCCTGTAATTAGGGCAGTTACTGGCGACAGCCGCCCTCAAAATTTTAACGCCCAGGGCCGAAGTCAGTTTCGGGCATGTCTTTCAAGAAAGCTTTCGCTGCCTGGCGGCGAGCACGCTTGACTGCGAGCTTGGCGTTCTCAATGCTTTTTGCCGTGTCAACCCCGTGGTTCATCCGCTTTGCCCTCGCATGCTGCGAAGCAATCGAGGCCTGGAACACCTCACCTGGATTTATGACGCTGATCGCCGCCATCGCGTTTACTAACACATCCGCTTGAGGGTAAACCTCAGGGCGAGACGCTGTTCCATCCGGGTTGCTGATCCTTCGACCAAAATTATCAGCCATACACATCACGGCCACGTCACTTACGAATGACTTATCAGTGCGCAAGACCCTGTCTAGATCCAGTGACTGGTAAAGATTTTCCAGTCCATTAGGCCCTGACTTTGAAATTTTGTGGACGTCTTGATGCACCACAGTGCACTTGTGGGCAAACGTTCGCACATACGACGGCATCGTCAGGCGCTTTGCCAGGTTGTTCAACAATCCCTCAAAACGAGATGGATGCTCATGCAGATGATGCTGACCGCGCACAGAGCCGTCTGGATTCCAGAGCAGTTCATCAGGGGTCTTTATTTTGCCAAGGTCATGCAATAGCGCAGCCATTCTGATGCGCAAGGCTCGATCATCTGGGTACCCTTCAGTCAGCAGTACTGCCTCATCCAGCACCATTCTGGTGTGAATCCAGACATCACCTTCTGCATGATAGTCTGCACGCTGGGGGATGCCTTTCATCATATCCAGCTCTGGGAATACCACCTTCAGAGCGCCACATTCATCAAGCACCTCAAAATACCGTCGAGGGTTGCTGGTCAGCATGGCCTTTTCAGTTTCTTTCCAGATGCGCTCACCCTTCAACGCCTTCATCATTCCTTTGGACGTCATCAAGGTCATGAGGGCCATAGTCGCAGGTGCAACCGAGAAATCGTACTTTGCCGCGAAGCGGGCTCCCCGAAGGATGCGCAGAGGATCCTCCATGAAGGCATCATCATTGGCATGCTTTAAGACACCGTCTTCAAGGTCTTTCTTTCCATTCAGAGGATCAACCAGCTCTCCATCATCTGTGAGGGCCATGGCGTTGATGGTGTAATCACGCCTAGTTAGGTCTTGCTCAAGGGTCACTCCTTCCCACTCGTAAAGGAAATCATGATACCCAGCACCAGTACTGAACTCTGAGCGAGCCAAGGCGTACTCTTCACCGGTTACTGGATGCAGGAAAACGGGGAAATCGCCACCGACTTGAGAAAACCCACGGCTCAGCATCGAGTCAGGTGACTCACCGATTACCACATAATCGATATCGGTAGGGTTAAGGCCCAGGAGGGTATCCCTCACGAAGCCGCCAACCCTGTAACATTTTTCAAAGGTCATAAGCACCCTCCTCCATGATCGTTCAGGCGTGAGTGCTTTCAGGTCACCTCACATGATAAGTTAAATTATGACTTACGCCGATGCAGAGCAGAAGAGATAAATTCATGAATTACTCGTTTCTCACTGAAAATTACCAATCGGGCACGATCCAGGATCGCAGGATCCTGGCGAACCGAATCAAGAACATCTCCAGCGACGATGTGGTTTTTCTTAGGGAGGATTTGGCAAGGATGGACAATGAGGAATTGTTCAGGTTCGTCGAGAGCATGAACCAAACACTTCCTCTGCCACGCCTGGTGATAATGGCTGTCGAATCCAGACCCGCATTAACTGGATTTAACTACAATTACACCTTGTCGATGATCAACATGGCTCTGAGCAACCCTAAGCATGATGACTTTGACAAAAGTTCCTCTGTCGCTGCGATTTCAAAGCTGGTCAAAGGATATCATCACAGAACCAACCTCAATTTACTCGAAGGTATCTCAACCGCATTGACTAAAGAGGCGATGCAAATCATTTCTGGCCATCATGAGATCGACAACGCTTTTGCTGAGCATCTTGGCAGAGCTCTCACAAAAAAACTGACTCTAGCTCAGGCAGACAACACAATAATGGGGTTGAAGGATCTCGACATACCAGAGTCATTTCGTGTCTTCATCAAAGCGCAAGACAAAATAACCACGAAGGATGCTGCTGAATCATTTTACACGAGCAACATTTTAACAAAAAATTACATCGACATTATTCGAAATGAGGTTGGTGATGACGGCCTTGTATCAATAGCTAGGCGAAACCTTGACCTAACCTCAAACGACTTGTCGCTTTTCAACATTATTAAAGAGCTTGGCGAGGAAGCAGTGATATCTGACCAGGTGTTGAACAAAAAGCTGGAAGACTGCAGCAAGCTTGGTAAAGTTCCGACCTTGTTTAAGGATGTCCTCACAGGAACAAAGCCGTCTGATATATATCCAAAAACAGCAAATTTTGTTATGGATAATTTGGAATCAATAATCTCATACGAGCAGACACCTCCATCCGGGGCGTTAGCAAATTACGCCAAGGAAAATTCAAGAGGCAAAGAATTGGTTGGTCACTACATAAATAGAATTGGATCTATGATCAAAAACGTACAGGCAATGCGCGGCGATCCTGTCTTTGCTGAACAATCAACACCAGGAGAGATTTTTAGTATTGCATTCTCAGACAACTTCGACATCAAGAATTCACGACCGCTCCAGTCTTGGAGAAATTCGACTGTAAGGGCCATAACGACTATTGGCGTATCCGAATTCTCCGAAATGCTTAAAGACATTTCTGAGCCGGTAGCTGCCGCAATCTATAAGGATATGGGGAATTCGGAAGATCGCGATCAAGTATTAAAGAAATTTGTTAAGGTTAGAGAAGTCGCTTTCGCCTCTGACCTTGGTCTCTGATATAAATAGAGCTGACGGATTTATTACTATGAAAAAGCATTTTTTTGGGCCTGAATTTTACAGGGGAAGAAAATTCCAAATCCCTGGGCTTGATGCCAGGGAGGCTTTGGCCAGAGATCTCGCTTACATTAACGACGATGACCGTGAGTTACTGAAGAAAGACTTTGCCGCCATGGATCCCAGCGAAGTTTATTTTTTCTTATCCGCAATGACTGTGGTCAAGAGACTGCCATCTTTGGTGACGATAGCGTCTGAATCTAGAGATAAAAATGCTAAATCTTTTAGCCATGAACATACCTTGAGCTTAATACGCCTGGCGTTGACATATAATGAAGATGACGACTATGACCTTCCACAGGCCAGAATGGATATAGCTTCATTGATCAGATCATTACAAGTGGAAACGCGACTAAACGTAATTGGTGGATTGTCGAAGTTACCTGATGATGCAAAATCCATGATTGCAGGCAATAAAGACATTGACGAAGAGCTTGCAAAAAATCTTGAAAAATCGTCAATATTTAGTCTTCTAAATAGTGACATCCGAGACGTGACAAGATCACTTTCTAAGCTTAACATGCCAAAGTCTCTTGAAGTTTTAATAGGAATATTGAAGAAAAGTGGCGACAAATCAAACATCGAGCAAACGCTACAAGATCTGTACTTGTCCGGCGCGATAAATAATGAATACTTTCAATCAATAAATTTGGTCATCGGTAATTCAGAGCTTGTCAGCCTCGCAAAAGAATATCTAAACAATGGGAGCGGAAAGCCATCTCTAAATACAATTCTTTCAAATATTGAAGAGGCAATGATTATTGGCGAAGCTGAACTTCAGGAATCATTGAGAAGAACAATTCACTCTCGCACTCCTTGCAACTTTTTTGCCGATACAATCTTTGGACGACTGGAGCCTTGTGAGTATCCAAAATCTAGCTCATTTATAATTGAAAACTTCAGCAAAATAATCTCAAACACTGTAATTCCTCCCAGCGCTAATTTCGTCAAATATGCTGTAGGGCAAGGAAAAGCCGTTGAACTCGTGAACGGATTGGAACTCGCATATCGCGAAGACTGCGCGAAAAAATCTGAAGAGTTACATTTTCGAGATTTCGATTTCAGGAAATTATTACTGCCTGATTTCTTGGAGGTATTGCACCGAGAGCCGTACCGCAATGAATACGCCTTCTCGCTGAGGAGAAGTTCGCTGGTTCAGACTATTTCAATAGCTGGCATATTGAATTTCAAGGATCTGGCTGAACGCATGGACGATGATGTGGCTGACGCGTTCGTAAAGCATCTTGATATTATGCCCAGCAAAGCCGAAGTGCTTAAGAAATGCATGAAGATTAGACAGCATGCATTTACCAGCGATCTTGGCTTATGACCTGGCCAGTGACCTTGTGTTAGCGCTTCTCGAGTAGTGCGTGAAGCGCGACGCCAAGATCACAGAATTTGCTGGCAGCTCCATCGGATCGAGCTTTAGCCCAAGCATCAAAGACAAACGAGTCTTGATGATAATCCTCCAGCATCTGCATATCTTCGCCCAAGCCATAGCTTAGACGACCCTGCTCTGCTCGCTCCCCTATACCCACTTGGTAGCGTCGTAGAGCGGAGCCGAACAGAGGTAAGCCAAGCTCGATGGCTTTCGACGACCATAGCATATCGTATTGCGTGATGATCAGTGGTGCAGCCTCAGCTATTGATTCAATGCTAAAGCCGTCGGAGAAAGCCTCATCGGGGCCCACAAGGGCAAAGTCGTCACCCCATAGATGCCTACCTTTCTCGATCAAAACAGCCGTGTGTGGATGACGTTCATCCCAGACCGCCAGTGCCTTGCCCTTGAAGGCCTTCTGTCCCACGCCGGCAAGATCATGAGCAGCCCGCAAGATCAGTCCGCTGCGATCACGGTCAAGGTCTTTAGCTCCGAACACGACACCCGGCTTGTCAAGGAGTTGGCCTGCCGTCTTCCCAGTGATGTGATAGAGCCAATGTTCAAGCTCTGGGAAATTTGAGATTTCAGGCCAGTCTTTCACATCCGCGACCAGCTGGCTGTCACCTACCTGGATCACACGAATACCCTCGAGCACAGCAACCAGCATGGCGCTTTGCGCACCAGAGGCCACAATGCAATCCGGCTTGAGCTTACGAATCAGCATCGACCAAGACTGGTAAACGGTCTGGCGGACATTTGGATCTGTCCAACCTGCACTGTGCAAATACTTCCAGGGCCCATCTGCTTCGTGGTTGGTTTGCACCTTTACCGCAATAGTCGAGTAGACCTTGTCAGCCCAAGAGACATCCACATCAGGAATGCTGTTGTTGGTAGCAAAAATGATTCTGGCGCCTTCGAACCGCTCGCGAATCGCCTTGGCACAGCACTGCAGCTGGTGAATGGCCTGCAAAGGCTGGCCCTGTTCGTAGATGAACAATACACGCATATGTCTACCCCGGTCGTATTCCGACATCATACGCCATATATTGCCACAATCACCAGAAGCGAGCGTTCCACCGCCCCGCTCCGCTATGCGGCATCAGCCCCCTTCGGGGTAGTGACGACTCACTCTACCTGAAGCCAATCGGGTACCACAGCTGGCGTCCGTAATCGAAATTCCACTTGTTCCGTAGTTGGATGCTATCTGCCACATCCGCATACGAAGGGCCCGTGGCGTCGACGATCAGAAATCTCTTACCGTTTTTGAGGTAGACCAGGTTGTCAGGCACCTCCGGTATCTCGACTGCTGCAACAATATGCTCTCTTTCTGGTAGCAGTACCAGGTACACAGCGCGATTCGGGTAAAGCAGCTTCAGCAGGCCGGCCATGTAAACCTGCTTGCTTTCACAGTCTCCACGATTTTCGGCTAGCATCCTGATCGGAGGGAGCATGCCGAAATCATTCTGAAGAAGATCGTCGTACGGTATCGACTGCAGGAAATTCAAGCGGTCATTGATCATCTGCGATTGGGTCTTTCCAGGATCCCGCTGCTTGAAGAACTGGTGAGTCGCCGTGATGACATCTGCGTAATCAAGCACGATGTCCTGGTAGTTGATCACCAGCTCCTTGAGATCCTTGTCGTACCGGTAGTAGGTCTGCGAGCTCAGGTTTTCGAAGCCGTTGTCGATGTAGTCCTTGACCTGCTCCTTAAGCTGCCTGGCTTTTTCTTCGCTCCCTTCCCTGTACGTGTAGCTTATTTCGTAACTATTTCCGAACGTTCTGAGGTTGATCTGAACATCCTGAGACGAAATCCGCTGAGATAGCAGCTTGGCGTTGTTCAAGATCGTCTGGCGCAGCTGCTCATGGCCATACATGTCGCGCCCGGCAGTCATCGCCTGGCGCACCCTGGCCTCACTGAGGTTCAAGCCAAAATGCTCAGTCTCGCCAGTTTTAGATTTCCACCAGTGCTCGAGGTAGTAGTTTTCTGCGTGACCCTGCCCGGCGCATGCCAGGTTGATCACCAAGGGCAAAAGGAGTTTCGTGAGATGTCGGCGCATAGGTAGTAGACAACGATCTAATTTTGGGCTATTGCCAGGTTTTGATCGATTATCGCAACAAGCGCATGTCAATTCACATTAATTATTCGAGAAACTTCCAATGCACCCACAAAAACGCCCGGCAAGTACCGGGCGTTTTGGCACAACGAATTTGAGATTCGAAGTTACAGAGCTGCTTGCACAACACTGATCATGTCAGAGACGACATTGCCAGCGGAAGCCTGGCCCAGTGGGTTGATCTTCCAACCACCATCCACGCGCTCGATAGCGACCATCACCATACCAGTGTGGTTACCCTTCTCGGAGATGTTCATGTGGGCAAGCTTGGTCTTGCGACCATCCTGCATGTCGTAAACCGCGCAGGAGGCATTTTCAACTTCGGAGAAGCGCTGACCTCGAAAACTGTTGATAGTTAGAACTAAATACTTCGCTCTCGCCGATAGCTTGGTTAAATCGATGTCGATTGTTTCGTCATCACCCTCACCCTCGCCGGTCAGATTGTCGCCGTTGTGGATGATCGATCTGCAGTCGCTGATCTTTTTGCTAAACCAGATTTTGTCGATTTCACGCTTGTCAGCATCCAGCACGATGCACGAAGCGTCCAGATCGATAGCCTTGCCCTGCGAGCCTGAGCCCAAAAGCCCTGCGAGGAAACCTCGGGCCTTTACCGGATCCCAGCCAAGACCCATCTGGATCTGCTTCAGCGGGCTACCATCAGGCTTTGACAGGTTGACCTTTTTACCACCCTTGGACAAATTCACTACGGTGCTCATAACGATATTCCTTGTTAAACGGTGAAAGCCGGCCTATCAGGCCGGCATTTGGGATCAACCTACCTGCAGGCCGACTTCTTTCAGAATGCCGTGCAGGCCCTCGCGGTAACCTTGCCCAACGGCACGAATTTTCCAATTGCCGCCCTCTCGGTACAGATCAACCAGCACCACGCCAGTTTCCGGCTTGTAGTCTTCAGTCAGTGAGAAGCGGAACAGGGTTTGACCAGTATCCTGATCTTCAATTCGGAAGTAGGCATCTTTCACCTTCCCGAAGTCGTGGCCACGCGCCTCAGCATCGTGAATGCTCACAAGGAAGCGCAGGATCTCGTGTTTCGGATCCAGTAGCAGGCGCTTGATGCTAACTTGTTCATCGTCGCCTTCACCAGTTCCGTCCTTGTTGTCTTTACCGCACTTCACAGCGCCGCACTTGGACAAAGGGTTGCCGTAGAAGATGAAATTGTCGGCATCCGAGCATTTGCCGTTCGCGTCAAGCAGCAGGACACTTGCGTCCAAGTCAAATTTGTAGCCGTTCACAGGCTCTTTAGGCGATTCCCAGCCCAGACCGACGAGCAAATTCTGCAGATCGTCGTGACGCTTGGTCAGATCAACGCGCATGTTCTTGGAAAGGTTGACGGTAGTATTGGACACAAATGTTCCCCTGAATGGTGGTCATGAATTGACGGGGCTTAAGCCCCGCCAGGTGGTACAGCAGTATCAAGCGGCAGCAGCTGCGCCCTTCTCTTCCGCCTTCTTATGACGGAAGGACGAGAAGATTGCCAAGCCGATCAGCACAGCGCCTGCGAGGCCGGTGAACAGCTCTGGGACGTGCAGGAAGGTGTGGCTCAGCATGATCGCAGCCAGGACGCCGATGGCGTAGTGTGCGCCATGCTCGAGGTACACAAACTCTTCCAGCACGCCGTTACGTACCAGGTGAATTGTGATCGAACGAACGAACCACGCGCCAATGGCCAGACCGATCATGATGATGATAGGATCGTTGCTCATCGCGAACGCCCCTATCACACCATCAAGGGAAAAGCTAGCGTCTACCACCTCTAAATAGCAAAAACTCATGAATCCGCCGCGCTTGATAGTTTTATCAAATGCTTCGCCAGCATCTTTGTCTTCAAATGCGTTCTTCAGCATGCCCATTACGTAGTACAGGGCGATACCGAATACGCCAGCAAACAGGAAGGTAGAGCTCTTCTCAGACTCGATGCCCATGGTCAAGCTGATCAGTACGACCAACGCAACAATCGTGCTCATCGAATCATGCTCGCCCAGGCGCCCCAGGAAACGCTCCAGACCACCCAGCCAGTGATGTTCCTTTTCGGAGTTGAAGATGAAGTCCAGGAAAATCATCAGCAGGAACATGCCGCCGAAGGCAGTGATGGAGGTGCTAGCCGCGTCCAGATGCGCCGAATATGCCGCCGTATCGTTGAACACCATCTTGGCGGTTTCCATCAAACCGAGGTTCGCGGTAACGGCCACGATGAGCACCGGAAGAAGCAATCTGACGCCAAAAACGGCTATCAAGATACCGATCCAAAGGAACAGTGTCTGCCAAAGAGGCGTCATATCGCGCAATACTTTTGCGTTAAACACCGCATTATCGAAAGAAACAGACACCTCAAGGATGCCGAGAATTGCCACGATGAAGGCACCCTCGATCCCATGGAAGTAGTAACCCAAACAAATGCCGATAATGGCGACCAGCGCCGACGTCCAATAGTTTCGCATTGCCGAACCTCTAGTATTTAGGAAGCGAGGCAAGACACCGGTAGGAGCCTATTCTCGTTTTTTTTGGTGAGCGGAATAGCCCCAGGCGCTTATCCGGTAAGATCAGACCTTGGCCAGAGCCAAAACTCGGAGGGAATTATTGCGAAAATTGACCAAATGTCAATACATGCGCTTTGTTTGATTTCTATGAAAGAAAGGAGCCTGCCGCACAGCTGGCGCACGGCAGGATGAGCGACTCGGGGGTGGTTACTCGCTGTCTCCGGTCGACCTGGGGCCGCGCACGCGACGGCTGTTCGCCTCACGCTTCTTGCGTACAGATTCGAAAGCTCTCCAGATTGAGATTGCCGATAGCGTTAAGGCGCAGGTTACTCGCCCCTCAAATCCGCTTTCGTACAGCCCCTCCTCGGTTATGCGCTTCACATCCCGCACCCACTTCTTGTTCGGGATGATATTTTCTTCGAGGTCGAAAGTGCCGTAGTAGACCTCACAGCTGCCAGAGATCATGTGCACATCCGGACGAATCTCACCGATCTTTTCTAGCTTCCGCAGCGGCAAGCCTGTCAATTCTTGTAACGTAATTGACGCCGCACTCTCCCGGTTCATCATCTTGGATGCCGGCACCTTGGGAAACTCCAGGACGTGCAGGCTATCGATTTCGCTGAAGCGCTCGATCAGGAGAAAATGACCATCACGTGGGTCATGCATGAGGATGACGGCGGTTTTTCCTTCCGGGTAGCGAATGATGGGCTGATATTTGGGCCCCACATACACCTCAAACCCATCCCCTTCGAGCAGCACTTCACCTCTGCGACCAGACTGCCGCTGGCCCTGAGCCGCTTCGCCGGCCAACGTCTTGAGCAGGCTTGAAATGCCCTGCTGAACGATTACCGCAAGGTTGGCGTGGATCTGCAATGCCGAACCGCTCAACGGTTCCTCGACCGACACCACGCCAGGCAAAGAAAGCAGATAGGGCCCGAACAGATGATCCCCGTTGGGCCAACTCAATGCTGCTTCCTTGCGTAGGATCTCGATATCCAAAAGCTCGCTAAAATGAGTAATGGAGCATTTATCATCAGTACGCCGTGCCACGAAGGTCTCACAGATCAATTCGAGCAGCTGATCGAGTGACTTAAGCCAGTGACTCCCAAGGTCTGAGGTCTCGCTTAAGGGGCTGAACAGCGCCTGGTGAAGCGACTTTGAGCTGAAATGCCTGAGCATGAAATCCAGGCGATCTTCTGGGCTCGATACGGTCAACAATGTTGCCGCTGGGGATACATTTGGCATGGTTATACCCATTCCTATAATTTTTATACATTTATAATGACAAAATTTGAGAAGAAAACAATCACTTTGTTATTTGAATCAATATTAGACATTTAAGAAAAAGATCATCATTGAATTGACAGTCGGTAAAGAAGGAGTATACTGACCCCCATACACCGTCGAATCTGGGAGAATGGCGATGAGAGTTCGTAGCTTTAGCACCGGCCTGGGCATCTTGGTAGCCTTCTGGCTTATCATGGAAGTCTTCTACGGCTTCTCGAGAAGTCCTATTGATGACCGCTGGACTGGAGATGTCAGCGTGGTGAACCTGTTCACCCCCACGAAAGTGGACGCAACGATGACCATGGATTTCATTGATCCAGGGTTTGTCATGAACCGCCGTCCAGAGGTGGATGCCGCTGGGGCTCGATTCACTTTTGACGGGCCGCAGGCCAGCGCCCTTCAGAAGCTTGGTATTCAAACCAAGTTTTTCGAAGATCCAGAACGCTGGAAATACAGCCAAGGCTTCTGCGCCCTGAAGTATGAGAAGCACCGTGGCTCCGGCGTTTCGTGGATCAACGGAAATGAGGATGTCAGAAAAGTGGCGATCCTAACCTACGATCCTGACACTGCCAATTGTTTCAACTTTGAACTTGGTGTAATCGATTTTGATCACATTGAGTTCATGATCGTCAAGCCTGGGCAAACTAGCCTTGACAGGAAAAGTCTGAAGGATGTGGTTTATGTCGAGCTGAAGCGTGATAGTCGAGTTGGCTTCATTCAACGGCTGATCATGCGAGCTCGATTCTCATCCTGGATTGATGACCCATCGATCAAGAAAGCATAACCATGCTGTAAAAAAGCCCTGGGTAACCAGGGCTTTTTTGTGCGCGAATAATTACAAGCCAAGATCTTGAGAGAATACCACGCCCAGATCATTTTTCTTCAGAAAATGCTTGTAATACTCAGTCTCGGAAAATTCCTGGATAAGTTGATACCGGCCTTTAGCACTGAGCCTGCCTACGCAATATTCCCAGTCAATATCATCCTTAACTTCATCAACAACCTTTCTAACGGCGATTGAGCTCATGTAAGAATTTCGGCAATTCAAAAGAGCCGCCAATGTCTGAGCGAGTAGTCTTTTCTCATCCTCGGTTTTAAGCGGATACTCACGAACCTTTTGGATGAAGCGAAGTATTTCATCAGGAATCAACGTCGCTAAAGCTTTTTTTGTAGGTGCTCCAAAGCACTGAATGGCCAGCGAGCTTTTCCTGCCCAGCAGCGCAATGAGATCTTCAGTGCAGGCGTGAAGACGGTCACTCAACAGATCCCTGATCATCGGTACCTGACCTGAAGATGGCTCGTTCGAGAGGGCATTGCCATAGACGACCACCCTTTCCATGATCCGTGCCGGCGAGGCGCCATCGGAATCCAAAGCAAGAGGCTCAAACTCCCTGTACTTTTCAAGCCAGTTGAGAGCTGACACAGCTTCATTACCTGGATTGATCGTAAGTCCAAGTGTTATGTGGTCTAGTTCAACGGGAAGATTTAATGGAGCCCTCTCCACGATATTCCGCTCAGTGTAATACCTACTATCCTGCCTCTTCTCTACCTCAACAACCGATTCTAGTGCGAGATATATTTTTCTGGCCTCCTCTGCCGGAAGTACCGATGCAAGCAAGGGGAAGAGTCTCCCACCAAGGAATGTGCTGGAGACTTTATCCTTCCATATGTGCTCACACTCAACATCCAGGTGACGTTCGCAGTCGCGGAAAAACACCGTAAGAAAGAGCTTGTCACCTACTTTATCGAGTGAAGATGATCCCCATGAGCAATCTTTGGCATGCTGCTCATCTGAGGCAAAAGTAAGACCACAAAGCAAATGCCAATAGCCCGGTGTGCTAAGGCTATTTACGAAAAATTTGAAGTCATCCAGAGATAATATGTCAGACCTGGAAAATATTTCGATTACTGCTGGTAGTATTGCCATCCTTTGCTCTTGCACCCTAAAGCGGATTTCATGCTCCTGGCGCTCTTGAATTGCGTACACAAGCGGGCCCATGGACTCAGCAAATACCCCAGCTCGCACCATTTGATTCAATCTTGCTCTGAACGCTATAAATGTCTCAGACTCGGAAGTCCGCTCCACGTTATCATCCGCCACAAAACACACCTCAAGATTTTTCTCCAGGTTAGCATCCCCATGACCAGGCACACAATTTTACGTCAGTGGTTATTTATAGGCTCCAAAAACAAAACCCGCACGAGGCGGGTTCGGTAGGCGCTACGCGCATTAGCGACAGGGCTGTAGGATGGCTATCACACGGGTGCCCTTTTCGGTCAGGCGAGCCTGCGCGCCCTCTTTCGACAGGATCCCAAACCGGTAAAGACGATCCGCCCCGCTCCCCAGAACGACAGTGCTCACCGATCCCCGATCCTTCATGAGCCTCATGATGTGTTTTTCGGGGTAGGACAGCTTCTTCGCCAGGTCTTCAGCATCCAAGCGCTCAACGAGCTTCTGCGGGTCTACAGCAGGCACTACCGCCTGTGTACGGATCCCGGTCACCAGTCGTTGAGCGGCCTCAAGCTGCTCACGCACCTTTGGGGACATTTGTTCAGTACCGCCATGCTCGCTGATGATGTCCTGAAACATCGTCTCAATCGCTGAGAGAGAATCTTTGAGCGCGTGCATGAGGGAACTCCCGAACTGTATCCAATATGGGTTTAAACGGGGCAAAAACAAGCCTGCAAAAAGCCGGTGTAAACGCCCTTTCAATAGGTATAATAATAGACGTAAATTGACATTTTTACAAGCTGACAAGCATTCTTGAAGCGCTTGGTTGAATGCTATTTGCCTAATATTTTCAGGGGTTTACAGAGGTTTACAATGCGCCAGAGCGACCACGAAAATCAGCGTGATGACAAATCAGGCACGCCAGCCAAGAATCAGCCACAGGGGTCGTCCAGGTTCCGCAACCGCGATTACGCTGAAGAACGTGAGAACTACCCTGACGATTCTGATCGCCGCTGACCCGCAGAAAGCAAAAAGACCACCAGGAGGTGGTCTTTTCTTTTCCGCTAACTCAGCGCGTCTTGGTCAGCACAGCGGCGTTAAGAATGGCTCCTGGAACTTGGCTCATGCGAACCAGTTTGCCATCTTTCATGATGTAACTGACGATCCCCTGTACGCACGTCGAAGCATTGCCTTTGATTGGGGTTTCCATCATCGCGATACCATTGGCGACGACGGCACCGTGTCGCAGTTCGGTGATGCAGCCAAGGTCTTTGTAAATCGCCTGGCTACGACCGTAGTCAGTGATGGTGACCTCAGCACGGGTCTTCCGGCCATCGTGTGTCTGCACAGTGCCAGACCAGGTACCAACCATCTGCTTGTCCAGCTCTTTGTCCACGGTGCGGTTGATCAGCGAGGACTTACGCACCTGACCCAGGGCAATGCGCTTCCCGTCCAAATCGAAGTGGGCGTAACGCATGGAGCCGTCTGGGTTTGGCTCCAAACGCAGGTAGCTGTTCCGTGGGCACGAGCCTACACCCACCGAGATCTCCTCGAGAAACACCATCGCATTACCTTCATGACGCTGATATTTCACCAGGCCGCTGCAGCTCGGCGACTTGTAATCTACCCGGCCAAGGTCATTGATCCTCAGGTCAATTTCCAGCGGGTTGGCGACCTTGCTATCGTCATCATACTCAGCGCCAGCCCATACCCCGGACAAGGCAGCTGGAACACCAGGCGTTGAGTAGGTGACAGGTTTGCCGAACGAATCAACCTCAACAGTCGACGAATTGGATTTGTGGCTAGAGCAGCCGGCCATTACCGCCAATGCGAGAGCGGCGGCGGTGACTTTGAGCATCGATTTCATGGCAAACATCCTGTTTTGTTTGATAGTGTCAGTATACTACAGCTATACCGATAAACAAGACGTTTGCGCGATAAAGTGGCATTTTACTAGCAAAACAAAAGCCCCGGTATTTGTCGGGGCTTGATTGCTTGCTTGTTTTGGTTGTTAGGATTTAGATTTCAAGCGTTTCTTTTTGAGGTAGTACTCGTGGAGCTCTCTACCACTCACAAGCATCATGACCGGAATTATAATCATCATGAAGTACGTGAGGATCATGGGATTTGGCTTCTCCGCCAACTCCATCAAACCGAAAGCACCCATACAAGGGGCGGCTGTGAGCAACGGCATGAGAACGCTATCCGCGCTAAACAAGTTCGATTTTACTGGCTCCAACTCGTTTGCAATGGGGCTGTTGGGCTGAGCGGTTTCCATAGGGGTACCCTTTTATTTTTGTTGTCTTAGGGAAGATTTCCAAATGTTGCCTGATACCTGATTTCAAGGCAATTATTTTTTATGAAAAAGATAAAGCCCACCGAAGTGGGCTTCAACTGGCAACCAAAATGCTAATGTGTAACTTTGACGTTTGCTTGGATCGCCAGATCATACCCTCCAATAACCCAAGTGAAGTTCTCTTTTCTGAGTGTTACCTCTCCACTCCACCGATAGGCGCAAAGCTTGCCGCTGGAGGTTCCCTTACCAATGCTGTAGTCCAGGCACGCCACGCGGTCGCTCAACGGCTCAGGGTCACCGTGGAACCAATAATGACCGAAGAAGGTTAAGGCCTCGGAATCATCCGTCACGCATTCGGCGCCGGGTACATCATGGTCAGGCAGCAGGTGGCTTATCGACTCGGCCACCAGGCCAAGTTCACGGTACGTGCGTGCATCCTTGTCCCACCAGCGTGTACGCGTCTTGTCGCGCTTGGTGCCATCCTTGTCTTCGTAAGTCAGGCCGTTCGGCAGGTTGATCTCCGTCCCTTTGAGCAGAGTTTCCAGAGCGTCATACGCCGGCGTGTCACGTCGCGTGGTTTGATACCAGGCAGAGTCCTTCAAAGTCCTGTCAGGATTCAGGTAGGGCTCGATCCCAATGATGTACTTTGGATGCCAGCAAGCATGAATCGCCCGCACTTCGCCAAGATCAAGATAGACCGGCAAAGTTTTGAACCAGGCAATCATGTCTTGGTAAGCGTCAGTACCCTCGCCTATCTGACGCAGGAATTCGTGGTGAGGGTGGCGGTTACGTGCCGTGTGCCGGCGCAAGTATTCACCGGGATGCTCAGGGTCAGGTGTTGCCCAGGCGCAGGCGTTATATTCGTGGTTACCCATGATTGCCAGCGCTGCGCCTGCTTCAACCATGGCGCGAACCACCCGAACAGTTTCAACCTGCTCGGGCCCGCGATCAATGAAGTCACCCAGGAACAGTGCTTTGCGAGATGGGTGTCGGTACGCACCGTTGATTACGGTGTACCCAAGCTTCTCGAGCAGTAATTTGAGTTTTTGCGCGTGGCCGTGAATATCGCCAATGACGTCGTACATGCGTATCCCTCCAAGGAGCAAATCCGGCCAGCCGAAACTGTTTCAACCAACCCAACGGAGCGCATCGCACTCAGTCGAACTTCAGAAAATCTTTCGTCGTTCAGCTTTTCGGGCATATCTCGAATATACCGCCTACCCCATGACGCGTCCAATACATTGTCAATACATAATGAAAAACCCCGCCGAAGCGAGGTTTCAAGGTTGGGCAATCAGATCTTTTCTGGAATCGCCTTCAGCTTCTTCTCGCCATACAGCGACCGAACTAATTTACCGATAGTCAGGCCCTGAACCAGGATTGAGGTCAATACAACAATGTACGTCAGCGTTAGGATCAAGTCACGTTGCTCGCCCAGCGGCAGAGACAGTGCTAGCGCAACCGAAACACCGCCTCGCAGGCCACCCCAGGACAGCGTGCGAATTGTACCCTTAGCCACTTGCCGCTCAGCGTCACGGCGCATGCGCAACAGCAGGATAGCTGGAGCGACCGTGACCACTCGTGACAGCAGAACCACTACCGACAGAACCAGGCCTGCAGCGATGTGCACCCACGTAAACGGAAGTAACAGAAGTTCAAGACCGATAAGCGCAAATAGCAGCGTGTTCAATACATCATCGACCAATTCCCACAAACCGTCCACATAGCGACGGGAATTGTCAGACATGGCCAGATTTCGACCGTGATTGCCGATAATGAGTCCAGCGACAACCATGGCGATTGGTGACGATACGTGGAGCTTGGCTGCTAGTGATGCACCGCCAAAAACCATGGCCAGGGTGAGCAGCACCGATACCTGATGCTGATCGATTGTGCGCAGGAGCATGAATCCCGCAGCGCCGAGCACCAAGCCGTAGACAACACCACCAACAGCTTCCTTCAGGAACAGAATCGAAATATCACCTGCTGTTGGGTTGTGCCCAAGCATCAGAACGCCCAGCAAAATTGAGAAAACCACAATCGCGGTTCCATCGTTGAAAAGTGACTCGCCCGTTATAGTATAACGTAACGGTTTTGGCGCTCCAGACGTTTTTAGAATAGACATTACAGCGATTGGGTCTGTAGGGCTGATCAGGGCACCAAAGAGCAGGCAGTACAGCAGGCTGACGTTCCAGCCCAGGAACTGCAGCATGTAGTACGTGAGAAAACCAACCGCGCCTGTGGAGATTAACACCCCGACAGTCGCTAGGAGGCCAATCCCCCACTTGTAGCTACGCAGGTCGTTCAGATTGACGTGCAGGGCGCCAGCAAACAGCAGCGCTGGCAGGAACCAGGTCATCAGCACCTGGCTGAAATCGATGCCGGCAATCAGGGTCTGCATGTGCAGCTCAAGAACTGGGTAGCCCATAGCTGAAATGATCTGCAGGATCAGCGACAGCAGCAAGGCTGTGACCATGACTCCGATGGCTGGAGGCATCTTAAGAAACCGGTAGTTTAGGTACGTCAAAAACGTAGTCAGCGTGATAAACGCCGCTGCGAGATCCAGCATGGTCAACTGCATGGTGAGCATTCCTTGGTCGAAGGGCCCGAACTCCTGAGCCTCGCATCACTGCCAGTCTCAATACCTCTAGGCAAAAATAAACACACCGCCTTGTCAGGCGGTTGCGGTGTTTGGTTGAAGTGGTGCCAATATGCCATTGAATTGACCATATGTCAATTCATGACATCTATTTGGTGCTAGAGACCAAGGTCAGTGGAGAAGACCGATGCCCTCGCCTGCAGGCTGAAGTAAGGCAGGTATTCAGATGGATCCGCACCAGCTGCCGCCAACGAGTTCGCCAAGACCTCCTCATCCAATCCATAGAAGTACCTCATCAAGCCGGCGTACTCGGCAAAGGCCTTGCGCCGAGTGTTTCTGGAGTATCGCTCAGTCTGGATAACCAGCTGGCGGGATAACAGCAGAAAATACGCCTCTACCTGCTTTCGCCACTGCAAGAAGAGCAGCCCAAGGTAAAGCGAAGCGTCGCCTAGATTCCCGCCCCCCAATTTGCTGTTTGCATGACACTCCGCAATCTGAAGCGCTTCGAGAAGGGAGACTCGACACTCCTCATCAACATCTGATTGCCTGGATGCCAGCTCTAAGGACTCCTGTGTTAACAAGGTTGGAAGTGAAACGATGGTCAACCGGAAGCCTTCTGCATTGCTATCGCGCAGCTGAATTAACGCGGGCATGGCCGCACGCAGTAAGCTACGGGTTGCCTCCGCAAAATATGAATCATCAATACCAAGAGGATCACACACCCAGCACGCAAACATCAGCCCGTCGTTCTCAGTAAGGCTAGAAAGCCGCAGCGGAGACTGAATAAAAAATCTCGATTTCTGCTGATGCTGAAAAGGCTGAGCAGTGTCGAGGAACAGATCCAGCGCCTGATAATCGATGAAAGACTGCGGATCAAGGCCGTCTTCATCCGTAACCCATGACTGCCTTCTTGGGGCAGTATTCCGGCGAAACACCTTAAAACTCAACCGGCTGATGGCAGTTGATTGCCCGGTTCAATTCCGTTTCTGAGATAGCTCCCCAGCCATCTTCATGACTGGCTTGGAGCTCAACGATATCAGCACAAGAGGCCCCGATTTTGGAGGCAAAAGCTTTAGCCAGGTCTGGAGGAACGACTTTGTCCTTCAGGCCTACATAGTGCCTCTGCGGGATCCTGGAGAGCCGACCTGCGTAGTCCAAAGGATTCACAACGTCGCCCAAACTGGAAAGGTTGTGTCGCTGGATCCAGGCTTGCGGATCTACGTTGCCAGCAAGGGTAACTACCCGCTCAACATCGGCACGCTGCCCTGCCAGCGCCATTGCCACTGCCCCGCCACCGGAGTAACCCACCAGGTGGAAACGGCTAACACCTCTTTGAAGCTTCAGCTGATCAAGCGCTAGGCCGTAGGACTCGATCACCACCTTCGAGAAGCGCTCGGTTGTCCACAGATTTGAGGTGCAGCTGGGTGATTCAGTTTTCTGAAACTGACATGGCCTGGCCAGGTATACCGCTGGATGTGAGTCAGCCAACGCGTGCTTTACCATCATGTAGCTTCGTGGCGAAGGGTCATTGCTTGGCATGGTCGGAGTTAGCCAAGCGCGACCATCACCTTCGATGTAAACCGTCAGCTCAGAGCTGCTTGCGTTGAATCTCAGATTTTGGGTCGACTGAACTGAGGTCAGCTTGAAGGGTGTTCCAGCAGCCGTAAAGACCTCGCCGCCATTTTCAGCGGCAAATTGCTCAAGCTTTTCGTAGGGCGTTTGCAGAAAACCGCCAAGGGAAAACGATCCTGATACGCCATCATCGGGCCTCGATTGGCAGCCACCCAGCACACACAAAAAAAGGGCCGCTAGCCCTGATTTTTTGATGTTGGTGAGTGCTCGATGATTCATCATGGTCATTCCTCTGGGTTTCGGTTCTGATGCTTTTCCTTGCGGCAGTATTGAGTCCGATCCTGGACTACGCGCTGGGCGTACAATGGTACCATCACCATCGACTTTGCCCTGCTAGGTTCCTTGCGATTTTTTCCTTTCATTCTGCGCCCAACCCCTGGTGCAATTTCATGTCAATTGACAACATTAGTTTAAAGCACATTGGTAGGGGCTGTCAATGTGACATCAAATAGTGCATTTAGTTACCGCCTCTTTTTCTGCTTCGAGGCTTGGTCTGGCCCCAGTGGGCCTTGCCACCAGCAACGTCATTAGGTCAGACAGATCGCGGATCTCTTGCATGGGCCCTCCTCCAGGCTAACGCTCAAAAAGAACAACCCGCCACTAAGGCGGGTTGCTTATGACCGATCCCGAAGGATTAGAAGTCGTAGCGGACTTTTGCGGTCAGGGTGTCGGACTCGAAGCCAGACTTGGTCAGGCGATCATAACCCAGACCAACAGTGACTGCGCCACGGCGGTAGCTGGCAGCCAGGCCAAGCTCGTAGCTGTCACGAGAGGCCGAAGCACCGTTGGTGACAAACGAGTTACCGCCCAGTGCGTACACCGAGGTGGTGTTCGACTCGTCAGCGATCAGGTCATGGTAGGCCATGGCCTTGATTTCTGGCTCCAGGATGCCGCCAGCAACTGGGAACTGGCCAGCCAGGCGCACACCAGCGCCCAGCTCGCCGACTTCCATACGCTGATCACCGGAGCTCAAAGCCGCCGAAGAACCCTTCTCGGTGAAGCCGTCGATGTTTACGACGCTGTAACGTGCCGATGCGCGAGGCTCGATGACCATGTTGTGGCCGATGTCGAAGACGTAGCCAGCCAAGACGTTCACACCGAACAGGTCACTGTCGTAGGTACCTTTGGCTTCGGTACCGGCGATGTAGCGTTTCGAGTGGTTGCGCGACTTGCCGTAGGTCAGGCTGCTGTCGACGAAGAACTGACCCGAAGTCCAGCTGCCGTAGCCGGTGATGGCGTTGGTTTCAACCTTGGTCTTGTTGCCGTCGTCGCTGTCGACGTCAGTGTCGATGTAGCTGTAGGTCACGCCGAGCACGGTGTTTTCGGTCGGTTTGCCGTCAGCACCCAGGGTGAAGCCTTTGGCATTGGCGTCGTAACCTTCGATACCGTCACGCTTGTCTTGGTTCGAGTCGTTGTTCAGCAGTTGGAACCAGGCGCCAACTTCGGAGAAACTTTCACCAGACGACATACCCTGGCGAACGCCGCTCATGCGGGTGCCGACAGCGG
>Ga0213822_1000181_pt1 | contig 61413 bp, 73 predicted proteins | sample MC6MC0908MG_FD_179872 | JGI IMG/M metagenome (GOLD analysis project Ga0213822, IMG submission 179872) | Enriched soil aggregate microbial communities from Iowa State University, Ames, United States - MC6-MC0908-MG | ecosystem: Environmental > Terrestrial > Soil > Unclassified | place: USA: Iowa... | reverse complement strand
TCGGCACTGACCGCGCAGGCCCGGGCCGACAAGGGTGTGAACGACGCCGCGACGGCACTGAGCCGGGCTGAGGTAGGCGTCTACGACGCTTCGATGGCGCAGAGCCGGGCCAACTATGCTGTGTCAGCAGCAGCAACGGCCCAGCTGCAGGCCGACAAGGGCGTGACCGATGCAGCGGCAGCGCAGTCTAGCGCCGATCGCGTCGGTGTCGATCTGGCGGCCCTTGACGCCCGCGCTGTGCAATTCGGTTCGAACGGTACGATCCATGCCAAGGGTGCTCGACTGTCCAACCTCGGCGACGGCGTAGAGGCCAGTGATGCGGTGACAAAACGCCAGCTCGACGCGCTGGCAGGCGACGTGGGTGGCATTGCCGGCGACGCCCTTCAGTTCGACGGCACGACCTACAACGCCACGCGCGGGAGCCAGGCCACCCGGATTTCTGGTGTGGCGGATGGAACCGATGCTGGTGACGCCGTGAACCTGCGTCAGCTGGATGAGGTGGAAGGTCAGGCTACGGCCGCACAGCGGACGGCTGACCGGGTGGGCGCGGATTTGGCGGCCTTGGATGCCCGTGCGGTGCAGTTCACTGGCCCGAATGGCGCGATCGCCGCGAAGGGCTCGCGCCTGGTCGACCTGGCTGACGGCGTAGATGGCACGGACGCGGTGAATAAGCGCCAGCTCGATGCGGTTGCCGGCGACGTGGCCAATGTCGGCCGTGACGCTCTGCTGTTCGACGGGCAGGCCTACAACGCCACCCGCGGCGGTCAGCGCACAAGGATTACCGGCGTAGCTGACGGCGTAGAGGATTCCGACGCTGTAAATCGTGGTCAGCTCAACACGGTTCGGAGTGACCTGCAGGCGCTCGATGACGTGGCTGTGAAATACACCGATAGCTCCAGGACTGCGATTTCGCTCGGCGATGGCTCCCGTGCCGTGCGCATGTCAAACGTCGCCGAAGGCGTTGCCAGGACCGATGCTGTCAACAAGGGCCAGCTGGATGCCGTGGCAGCAGACCTCGGCGCTGTGGCCAACGACGCCTTGATGTATGACGGCCAGGCCTACAACGCCACCCGAGGCGGGCAAGCGACCCGGATCACCGGCGTTGCGGCCGGCACCAGCAGCAGCGACGCGGCCAACTTTGGTCAGCTCGATGCGGTCGCGTCCATTTTCGGCGCTGGCGGCCGGTGGGCGAACGGATCTTACGTGGCCCCGACCTTCGTCATCGGCGGCCAGAGCTTCACAACGGTGGGCGACGCATTTGCGGCCGTCGATGGCCGGCTCGCCGGCATCGAGGACCGAGTGACCGATGTGGAAGAACGTCCGACCAGCACCCGGGGCGTGACCTACGACGATCAAAGCCGAGATGCGGTCACCCTGGAGGGCAAGAGTGGCACCCGGGTCTCGAACGTTGCTGACGGCAAGGCCGACACCGATGCGGCAAATGTCCGCCAGGTGAAGCAGGCCGAAAGCAACAGCAAGACGTACACCGACACCAAGGCGACCGAAACCCTGCAGACCGCCAACAGCTACACCGACAGGCGCGTCAACGACGTTTCGCATGGGCTGAATGAGTTGGGCAACCGGGTAGAGCGTGGTTTCCAGCAGACCAACAAGCGCATTTCCCGGCAGTCGGCGATGACAGCGGCAATGGTGCAGATGGGCATCAACGCGGCCGGTGGGCGCAGCGAACGTGGCCGTCTGGCGTTCGGCATGGGTTTTGCCGATGGCGAGGCTGCATTTTCTGCAGGCTATGGCAAGAGCTTCGGCCGTGGATCGTTCAGCGTCGGTGGCTCATTCAGCGGTGGCGAAGTGTCGGTAGGGATGGGCGTTGGGTTCGACATGTAGCAGCTGCAAGGGCCGTTGAGCCCTCCCCTCCCCTCGCGGGTGGCATTATGCGACTTCGAGATTGCTTTGAACATTAAAATCGGGTAGCATTTTGCCACCTACAACAGAAAGGACAGGATCATGGGCACGACCGCCTCCATCAAGATTTCCTCGCAGTTGGTTGAAGACGCTCGCTCCGAGGGAGCCATCATGAACCGCTCGATCGCTGGCCAGGTCGAGCATTGGGCCACGCTCGGCCGCCGCATGGAAAATGCTTTCGGCTTCGGCATGGATCGCGTTCGCGCGGCACTGCAGGGGAAGTTCGATCCCGGCAACCTAAGCGAGCAGGAACGCCGGTATTACTACGATCTGCTCGACAATGACCTGGGCTCCCCGAGCGATGCCGAAATTCGCACCATGGCTGCCATCGGACGCCAGCAAGGTGCTGCGGGATACGATGACGCCGGTCAGCTGGTTACAGTAGGCGCCGACGGAAAGACAACGGCGGTTCCAGAGTGACAGAGCAATACAAGCCTACCCTCCATGTAATTGCCGGCCCGAACGGCGCCGGCAAGACTACGCTCTACAGAAATCGCCTTGAGAAACGCTACCCCGATGCAGAATTCGTCAATGCTGACGAACTGGCATTGAAGGAATTCGGACACCCTGCCCGCACCGCGGCCGAATCCGCACGCGGGCAGGAGCTTGCAGAAAACCGGCGGCGCGAGCTGATGGCAGAGCGCAAGAGCCTGGTCACCGAATCCACCTTCTCCCATCCGTCCAAGGTGGACCTGGTGCGCCAAGCAAAGGCAGCCGGGTATGAGGTCGTGCTGTACCACGTGAACGTGCGCAGCCCGAACGTGTCGGTGATGCGCGTTGCTCATCGCGTGGACAACGGTGGCCACCCTGTCCCCGAGGACAAGATTCGACAGCGCTACGATCGCAATCAGCCCTTGATCCGTGAGGCCGCGAAGCTGGCCGACCGCGCCTACATTTTCGACAACTCCCAGCTGGGTAAACCGCACGAATTGGCGGTGATCCTGGAACGAGGCACAGCGATCCGCGCGAGCGAGAATGTGCCGGCGTGGGCGCGCGTGCTTTACAAGGACGAACTGCGAAATTTTTCCCAGAGCCGCCAGCATCGAGCGGCCAGTAGTTTTGCCGACTCTCGCCGGATGACCGAGCGCGAGTTAGGAGACGGTGCAAAGACGTTCATCCCCCGCCCCGGCGGGGATTATCGAGGCAAGGTAATTGGCGAAACCGATCTGCACGTCGTGCAGCAGGTTGGCAAGCTGTCCGCTGTGGCCCATTTCCGGGACCAGCTCGACCGCGCCCCGCGCATGGGCGAGGTTGTAGAGATCCGTTATGGCCAGGACAGCAAGGTTTCGGTGCGCTCGCAGCAGGAATTGGCTGAGGCAAAAGCCAAGGCGGACACTTTCCGCAATGAAGCTGCCAAGGATGGCGTCAGCAAGTACCCCGACCTTGCCCCCTCCTATGCCTATGTAAGGGCCGTGGAAGCCCGCGTAGGCGCATCACAGCCCGGTTCTGCCGCCAAGGTTGCGGCAAAGGTCAGGGAAGAGCTGGCAGGCCGCATAGAGCGCGGTGAGCCATTACCGGAAATCAAGCGCCGCGAGCAAGACCGGGATCAGGATCGCAGCCGGTAGTTCAGGATTCAGGTAGCAGTGTGCTACCCGCTTGTGCTGGGTTGCAATCTGCGGTAGCATAATGCCACCTACCTAGAGAAACCCGCCATGAAAGGATTCGTCATCGCAGCTGCCCTCGTCCTCTCGTTCTCCGCAACGGCACATGACCTGGACGTGGCTGCAACGCAGTCCGTGCCGGCTTCCTACGTCGCCGACCTGGAGAGCGAGGAAGGGGAAGGCAAGACGGCATTCGTCAAGCGTATCGCCGAGGTCGCCGAGGGTTACACGCGCGAGCATGGTCACGAAGTCTGCGGCTGGATCGCCTATGGTGGCCGCTCCGCATTTTCAGTTCGCCTTGTCACCCTCGGTAGCCAGATCGCTTGCGGTGCAGCCAAGAGCACCGTGGTGGCCGGTTACAGCGCCGGCAATGAGCTGATCCACTCCCACCCCGAAAAGCGAGTGCTTCGGTTGACTGCTCTGGACCGGAAGCTGCGGGGCAGAACGCAGGTGGGGGCCAACACCGAAAGCACCGATAACTGCCGGTTCTCCAACACGGACTACGCCAATCCCGGCTACCTGGTTGCATGCGGCAAGATCCTGCATCAGAACGGGCGCGGTACCGAAACGCAAATCGACTAACGACAGGAGACGGTCATGCTGGACATTCTGCTCATCATCGCTGCACTCGTTGTCGCCGTGCTTTGCCTGGGCGGCATTGTGAATTTCAACCAGTATGTCGGCCGCCAGTTCGGCTACCGCTTCTTCGCGTGGAAGCGCTTGGTGCTGGGGGGCATTGCAGTGGCTGCGATCCTGGGCGGCATCGGTGGCGCTCTCGGGGCCACCCTCGGTCCCGTTGCCATTGCCGGCGGCGTGGCCACCATCCTCGCCCTGGCAGCGTTCAACATCCACCGGACCAATCTCGCCCTGGGCCTGATCGGAAGCTCGATGGAAACGGCCCTGTACGTCGCTGCAGGCGTGTTCGGGATCGTGGTCGCCCTCCCTGCCCTGCTCATTGCCGTTGCTGCCGCCTTTGGTCGGGTCGAACCCACCATGCGCCAGAACCACATCTACTACGACAACCACTCGGCCTGATCCCAGCAGGTCCTGCAGGTGTAGGGGCGCGCCCCTACGGACAACCCAGCTCTCAGCATCATCCACTGACAACCCGGCCTTTGGAGAAAGGAAATGGCCCAGCTCGAGTTTCAACGCTGCAATAGTGCAACCCTGACAGTTAGCAGGGAAGAGAACAGCTCATGGTCTGTTCGGCTCTGGCGCGTGTCCGGTAAATTTCCCAAGAGTAGAGTCGTTACCATTGCGGGATGTTACGGCCCCTCGGGTGAAGCGCCGTATATCTACCGCTCTGCTGACAGCAGCACAGCCGCGCTGTGGCTGGCCCACAGCTGTATCAACATTCCCGCCAGGATGGTCCCGAAACTCGAAGCGTTCCTGGAAGAGCATGGCGGCGGGCGTACCATGCTCCACGAAGACGACGCATAGGCGATGCCCTGCGTCCAGCAAATCCTGCAGTTGTAGGGGCGCGGCACATCCGGCTGACCGTACATTGCGGACTCGATGATGATGTAACCGCCCCGAGGGGCGGTTTTTTTATGAGCGATCGACGCCCTTGTCCGGTTGCTTGCCGATACCGCGTCCCAAGCCCTTGGCGACCTGGCTGTGGATCTGCTGCCGTTCCGTCTGCAACAGCGGCATGTCCTTCACGAACTTCCGAATGTCCTTGGCAAGCCGCTTGGCTTCCTCGGAAGGGTGTTTTTCCAGCGTCGCGGCTGTATGCAGCCAGGCACCCCGCACCTTCTCCTGACGTTCGCGGATTTTCAGCTCCCAGGGGCGGACCTTCGGCGTCGTGCCGCCGCTAACCTCTTTCACGGCCTCCGCGAATTTCCGCAGCTGCACGTCCGGGGCCTTGTAGGGAGTGCCATCCCGGCGCTTGGTGCCCGCCTGGTGTCGCTTTTCGATATGGTAGACGGCCTGTTTCTGCGCCTTCTTGACCACTCCCCTCGCCCGCCGCGGTGTCGCTTCTGCGGCGATACCCAGGGCGCGCAGCTCGCGCGCGAAGCCTTCCCGCCATTCCTGCAGGTCCGCCTTGCGCGGGTTGAGATTTTTGCCGTCAAACCCCTCTCGTTTGAGGGTCAGATGCACGTGGGGATGATCCTTGTCGGTATGCAGCGCGATCATGTACTGCCGCTCGCCACCGAATGTCTTGTCTGCGAATGTCTTTGCCGCGCGCAATACCTTGTCAGCATCCGTGCCTTTGGGCATCGACAGCATGACGTTGCGGGTATCTGGCCCCTTCTTGGCCAGCCCCGCACTGGTCCATTCCTCCGCCACGTCCTTTACGGCATTACGGCCGCTAATCGTCTCGCCACGCTCGTTGGTGGCATCCAGCTTGCCGTTACGGGTGATGTAAGCCAGGTGCTCCTTGACGTGATCCTTGCCCTTTGCGGCGCCGGTGATGCGCACCATTGCCTCGGGCGTCCGATTGCTGACGGCGGCGGCACGTTTCAGGAAATTGGTGATGGCGTCCGCGCCAGCCCCCAACCCTCCCCCGCCGGAATTCGGCCGCTTGTCGCTGGGCGCCTTCTTCGCCTTGACCGGACCGCGAAGCAGCTCTGTCGTGGAATCGAAGCCCTGGAAGGTGAAGGGATTTGCGTTGGACGTGTTACGGCTCATGGGGTCAGCTCGCGTGCTGCAATTTCGCAGCGCAAGAACGCGGCCAGCTCATCGCGAGTGACACCCCGGTCGCACAGATCCATAACGTAGTAGCGCGCCATTTCATGCCCGGCCTGTTTCTCGGCCAGCTCGCCGTCGAACCCGTTTGGGCCATGAAAGATTTTTTCGTCCTCCAGGATGCCCCATTCGTAATCATCAACCTGATCAATCGCCAATGCGAGGCTCAACGCGCTCAGGGTGCGATAGCGCCGCACAGTCCAGAAAAAGTGTGCAAGGCCGTCTGCGAATGCCACCGCATAAGGGGAGCGATCCGCCCGCGCAGGAATTGTAGGCGTGGGCCAGGGATCATAGGTGGTCGGGTTCATTGCTCCATCCTCGGCGGCATCCAACGGTTCTGAGCTGCTGCCAGTAGCGCCTGGACTGCAGCGACATGGGTAGAGATTTTGGAGCGCAGCACGTCCAGCTTTTCCACGGTCACGCTGTCCTTGTAGCGATCATCGCGATGGAGAGCATGGGCCAGCTGGTTCACGTTCCGGCCGATGGCCAGCATGTTGCTGTTGGACCGACGAAGCAGTTCGGCTTCCGCATTCGTCGGATGGGCCTGACTGAAAAGCGTGGTGCGGATCAGGTTGACGATCCAGATGTTACGACGCCATCCAAGCCCTTCGGCCGCTGCTGTGACTGCCGCGAATTCCGACTCTTTCAATGCAAGGCGGATGTACCTCAGCGCTTCATCGTCCGCCCCCTCATCCGACCCCGCAGGTTGCACGGTGTTGGGTTGATTTCCTGCAAGAACGGCCATTACCGCACGACGCAGTAGCTCACTTTCGTTGACCCCGGCACGGGCCGCAAGAGCCTTCCAGGCGGCTCGATGTTCATCTGCAATGCGGGTTCTTAGGACGGCCATGGAAACACCAAAACGAGGGGGAACGAAACACACATAGCACGTCTCACGGGCGAAGTGTAGCACACAATGTCGGCGGCAGCCTATCCTGCACTAGCCTCCTTCCCCCTCGTTTTTGTTTCTGGCCGGAAACGCTGTTGCTTTCGCGTTTTTGGTTTTGCGGTTGCGGGGGATCGGCGTGCGCGGGCTGTCCTCGTCCGAAAATCGGTCGCGCCGATTGAGGTTTCGAGGAAAAGGCCCGCTCCTTCCAGTCGCTCGTCTCCGCAGGGCGTTGCCCTGCACCCAGGAGCAAAAGCCACACCTTTGCCGCCCGTCAACGCAAGCGTTCTCCACTGCGTTTCGACCCGATGGGTGACTGGCTGACGGCAGGCGCGGCAGTCCTGAAATTGTCGGGACGAAGGGCGTCCCCGAGAAGATCGACGGCCTGCGGCGCGTCGAACAAAGGGCGTGATTAGGCTGGCTCGAAGGCGCTGCCTTCGCAGCCTGGATCGCCACAGAGGATGGCCAGGTTGGGCTTGCCCCACACCTGAACTGCGCAAGACGGACAGCGGTACTTGACCCGGTTTGAGCGGTTCTCTTCCCCTGGTCCCGGGAAAACCATCAGGTTGATTTGAAGCTCACCGCCGTCGTCCCCCTCCCCTCCCCCGAGCGTGAACTGCTCAGCCGAGCATGGCGGGAACCGATCAAGCCAGGACAGCGTGAACTCGGCGGTCAGAAGATCCGCGCAGGCGCGATCATAAGGACCGCCCTCGATGATGTAGTGGGTCATCTGCTGCCCGACGCGCTTGCCACCTGGCTTGCCGGTGTTGCTCGGCATCAGGCCCACCCGTTCCATTTTCTCGGCCCACTCCATGTTGTGGTAGCCGGCCCGGGATGGCTTCCCGAAATGGAACTGCCAGCCGTGGACCATTTCGTGGACCAGAGTCGATAGGGTCACGCGCACAGGCCGAACGCCAAAGTAGCTAGGGTTCATCGCAATTTCGTCTGTCTGCAGTCCCTCGCGGTTCACGAACCTCGTACTGGAGAAGTAGCCAAAAGTGCGTTTCTCGCGCTGCAGAGTGATAAGGCAGTCAGGCAACTGACCACGAAACAGCACCGCGTTGAAGTGGTCGTAGGCTTGCTGCAGCTCGGCGTAAGCGGTCTGTGTCGGTTGCATCGTCATTTGCGTTCTGTATTGTGCAATACAGCCTAGCATGCCCGACGCGCACGAAAAAGGCGGCCGAAGCCGCCTTAAAAACAGTTGTGCAATCGGTCGTCAGGGCCCGACCACCCCTGCGTGGCTATCAGTCAGATCCCAGGGGCCGGACGAACGTCGCGTAGGGGCCGTCCTCAGTGTCGCCGACGGCCGCCAGGCGCCAACCGTCTCCTGCGGGCGGCAAGGGCTGCCAGTTGCGCATTTCCTTCCAGTAGACCTCATCACCGTCGTGCACATCTTCGTAGAATTCGCCCTGCACAAACTGCACCTCAAAACCCTGAGCGTGCAGCAGAGGCACGATGGATTGCTGCTCATCATCGGGCCAGGACGGCAAATCGGGATGGTAGGTGTCGCCATATTCGGGGTGTCGTGGAGGCAGCCGCTCCGGCGCATACAGGCCGCGCCACGGAGCTGGTCCTTGCCATGCTTCGGTGCTCGACCCGTCAATGCGTTCATCTCGAATGGGGTAAGTGCCGGGCGCGGTCAGTGCCTGGCCTTCCTGCTCCGCACCGCGGAGCCAGTTCTCGGCTATTTCCGCGCCGAGAGCTTGCAGGAGCATCAGAAGAAGAACCCCGGTTACGACAACGGATGCCCACTGGACCCCCCATATCGCAGTCTCGACAGCCGCTGCGAGGAGATAGACCCATGTCCCCGGCTTGATTTCTTCTGCTTGAACAAAGAATTGGCTGGGATCAGGTTGAAACAGCACGTAGATTTTCCCGGCGAGCAAGGCCACGCCGACCATCACTGCGAGCGCAGCTGCGCCTAGCAGAAGGTTCCGGAGGAAGGTGAGAATGGCGGAGGTCTTGGAGGTCATAATCCTTTCCTGGTTGTCGGAAATTGGAGGGTCAAAGCCCGGGCTTGGGATCGGAATCACTCCACCCCACGACCGGCGTCATCACCTGGCGTAGCTTGGCGCGTGCATCCCGCTTCCCGGCCACGGTCATTCGCTCCGCGGTTGCCGGATCGGCCTTGACCTGGGCGACGATCACCTGCAGCTCACTTACGTTTTCGGCCGTGGGCGTCGGATAGGCTTTCAGCCAGTCGGCGGCGAGGGAGGAAGCGCCGGGAGCCAGGGTGTCCTGCAGCTCGACAAGCAGCGCGGCCTGCTTCGCGGAAAGAGTATCCAGGCGGATATTGCGATCAGCCTCGCTCTCGCCCGTGAACACGTAGATCGCAGCAATCAGGGCAGCGACAAGGAAAAGCCATTTCATCGTTCAGTCCTCGAAAGTGTGGGATGTGCGCCAGCTTCGATGTGGCGCTTGAAGGCTTGCTCCTGGAGCAGCGCTGCTAGGGTAGAAGTGTCAACCCAAGCGCAGTTCTTGGTCCCCGACACACACAGCTCATCACGCCGAGGGAAAAGCAGTATGTCCACGGACTGGCCGGGAAGAACCTTAAAATGTCCCGGCACGTTGAAGCATTGGTCGTCAATGCAGAGTTTTGTACGCGTGTGCGTCCTTAACTCGGTCCATGAGAATACCGGCTTAGGGTGTTCCACAGTCTTGACGACGCCGAGAGGAATTCGGACCGGGGGATCATAGAACATCAAGTGACCGAGCCATATGAAGCCGGCCACGGCGCACACGCGAGCTACAGCTGCCATGCTTACAAAGCGGCGGGCCTTGCCGGGTTCATTCGCCATCGACAATCCTCCCGTCCTCGCGGTCTGTTTCGGCCCTGGAACGGCTGCGACGGCCCAGCTCAACCAGGTATTGGTAGAAAGCAACGATCAGGGCGATGGCGACCACCAGGACGACGGTGACAAACAGGCCGAAGCCAAGGGATTGCCACACGGTCTCAGGTGCCCCGCGCACAACGATTTCGCACGGATCAGTGAAGTAGTGTCGCCCTTCACTACGTTCGTCGCTGACCAGGCCCTTGTAGCCCTTGCTTGCCAGCCACTTCTCGTAGGCCACGCAGTCGTCGCCCACGTACTTGAAGTAGGACGCCGGCGCGGAGCGATAGGGAAATACACCAACCAGCTCGGCGACCTTGCCGCCGCCCCAGCCAATAGCGGCCAGAGCGACCACCGCCGATGCGATCAGGAGAAGGTTGCGCAGCAGGATGAGCAGGCCCGAGGCGGCGAGGGTCACGTTGGTTGGCTGTTCATTCGCCATGAGCATTTCCTTGGGAAGTGGCGGGAAAAGAGGTGACGGAGGCCTTAATCCGATCCCAGGTGCGGGAGTCCTCGATGGAGGGATCAGCCATGCCTTCGCGAGCAGCCTCTGCCTCTTCCCACGAATTGTGGCGGCTCACTTCAACGGCCGATCCGGTAGACCAGTCCACGAGCACCCACGACGGTTCCTTGTCGAGGACCATCAGCGCCAAGCGCCAGCAGGCAAGATCACTGCCGTGTCCAGCCTCCCATTTCTTGATCGTTTCGGGGGTCCGGTGGACCAAATCGGCCAGTTCACGCTGGGTAAGGCCGTGACGTGCACGCAGCTCGCGCCAGTCATCGGCGCTGGGCGTGTCCAGGGGCGGAAGTTTGGGAGGCATAAGGGTAAGGGCTCAACCCGGATTGGGTAGGTAAATTATACCGGGATAATTGGCCGGTAGGTGCGACGGACGACAAACGTGGTCGGAAGGTTCAGCCGAGATTCAGACAGGTAAAGTTTCTGGCCAGAAACTTTTTACACCCACAAAAAAAGCGGCCTAAGCCGCTCAATGCCTCAAAGGAAATCGCTCAATCGGGCAGACCGTCGAAAGCCACTGCCGATACAAGTAGGTAGGCTCCTGCCAGGATGGCCAGCATTTCCGGATCATCGGCAACCATCTGGAACGCCTCCAGGGCATCCAGCGCTTCCTGCGGATCGCGTGCAGCCTTGATCCGGTTCCGAGCATCGATGAGCTGCTGAGCGTAGTGATTGACGTCGATGGTCATTGGGAGTGGGGGAGGGGCCGGTTACGGCCCCTCCTGTCATGGTTACTTGGCAGCGCCGTCGATGACGGCAACGAGCTTGATCTTGTTCACGTCAAGCTGTTCCTCATCGCCATTCTCGAACTTCACCCAGGCGAGGCCATATTCGGCCGTCTTGCCGATCAGCATGACGCCTTCCCGGCGGCCGATGCGGACCTGCACGAGCGGCTTGCGAACCTTCATCGGATCAGGAGCGGCCGGACCTGGCTTTACGTTCTGACGGCGCTGTCCGTCACCGTCCGGGTCATCACCCTCGTCGTCGCTGGGATCGGAAGTGGTGCCTTCGCCGCCAGCCGGTGAGGAAGCCGCAGCGTTCGTTTTCTCGTCGCTGTAGACCTGGGCAAGCGTCTTGCTTTGCCCATCATTATCACCATCCTTCGACCCAGCATCGCCATTTCCAGAGAACACCTGGGCGAGGGGAGTGCCCGGAGTATCGGAACGGTCCTGGCCGGCGCCGTCAGTAGCAGCCGGCGGGGCGGTGAGTTCACCAGCGTCCGAAGTCGGCGTGGTGGCAGTGGGCTCGCTCCCACGCTTCATGGCCGCGCGCAGGCCTTCAATGTCAGCCTGCACAATCTGCCGATCGCCGGTGGTAGCCAGGAACGCACGCACGGCGTCGGCGTCCTGCTTGTAGCACTGCAGGGCCTCGTAGAGCGTACTGGCATCGCGCACCCGCTCACTGTCCAGCAGTTCCTGCAGTTCCGGGGCCACGTTGGCAAGTTCTGTCAGTGCGGCGTGTTTGGAAACCCACGCCTTGCTCTTGCCCAGGTGCTCGGCAATCTGCGTCTGCTTCATGCCATCCCCCAGCAGGCCGGCAATACCACCAACCAGTTCCGCGGTGGTCAGATCCTCGCGCTGCAGGTTGTCCACCAGCTGCGACACGGCTCCCTGCTTATCGGTCACCACGGCTTCGATGTTCGCTGCCTGGTTCAGCTTATGGGCCCGGTAGCGGCGATGGCCGTGGACGATCTGATACCGCTTCGGGTCGTCAGGGTGGATCTTGACCACGATCGGTGTGGACAGGCCGCCAACGCGAATGGAGTCGGCGAGCTCCTGCAGCTTGATGGGGTCGTAGCGCTTGCGAGCGTTGCGCGGATCTTCGTCCACGCGGCTCATAGGCAGGGCCAGCGGCTTCCCTGCGGCTGATGCAGCATCGGAGCCCGCCTGCAGCAGGTTCGAGAAATTATCCAAACCGCTCAAATCGAGATTGCTGCTCATGCTCGGGCCTCCGTCTTGTCAAAAACTTGGGTCAACACTTCTTTCATTTCCTTGCCGGCGTCACGCGCGGCGGTCTTGGGGATTTCCCACACCGGAATGCCCTGCCCAAGCGCATCCGAAATGGAACTGCGATTGCCGATCTTGGCGGTAATCATGAGGTGGGCGTAACTGGCCAGCAGCTCAGCCATGTTCGCTTTCTGCGAGGCGGAATTGGAGTTGAACCGGTTTGCCAGGATGCCCAGGAACGTCAGGCCCGCGTTATACCGCTGCTGCACGCCGAAGATGGTCTGCAGCATCTTGGTCAGGCCCTGCATCGAGTAACTTTCAAGCTCGACGGGGCACAGTGCGAAGTTGGCAGCGGTGAGGGCTGCAACCATCCGCAAGCCAAGCGTCGGCGCTGTGTCGATTACGCAAAAATCGAAGGACTGGCCGAGGTGTTTTACCGCCTTTACGAAGTTCTCGATTGCGTCGGGCTTGGCTCGTTCCAGCTCTACCAGGCTGTCATCGGCACTCAGAAGGGTGATGCCGTCCTTCGCCAGCACGTCGGGTGCAGCATTACGGAACAGTTCTGCGGCCAGCGAACCACTTGCCGAGGCCTTCAAGGTAAACGTGGAATTTCCCTGATTATCGAGGTCGATGAACAGAACCTTCTTGCCCAGGTCGCGAAGGTAAAACGCGAGGTGCGTCGATACGGTCGTCTTTCCAACGCCGCCTTTCTGATTTGCTACAACGATCGTTTTCATCGGGTTCTCCGGCTGTCACGTTCCCAGGTGCGTACGATTGCCGCCTTCTCGACTGGCAGCACGGCGGTGATCTTCTCGTGGCCAGGCGGGATCTCCAGCGATTCCACATAGGTCCGCCAGACCCGGCCGACCTGATGCGAGACCGCACTGACTGTGACGGAATAGGCTGCCGCCACGGTGGATTGTTGTTCGTTGCCGACCAGCACCCGGCGCGCCATTTCCGCCGCCTGCTCGGAGATGTTCAGCCGCTTGAGCGTCGCGTCGAAGTCGCGTTTCGTCAGGCTTCTTCGGGTTGTCACGCATAGTCCTCCAGGGATCGGGTTGATTCTTCAAGTTGAGCTTACGTAGAAGTCTACTTGAGTTCAAGTTTAGCAAAGGTAAACGCCGTTGGGAATTAGAGCGGTTGTCCTAGTCCACGCAGACCCTAGGGGAGGGGGAGCCACTGCCGCAGGCGTGGGGGAGGGGCATAGCCCCGCCACGTGGGGGTCGAAGTCGCGACCGAAGCCAGGCGAGGGAGGACAGGGGGCGAGCAGCGCCCCGCGACTGATCTTCCGGTCTTCATCCGCGTTGGTGGGTAATAGACGGAACCGCTGTAACCGCTTGCCGTGCCTATCGCCTGCTCATGGTCACTATGCCGGTAGGGTGTGTAATCGACGGATCAATCTTATCCACAGCTCCTAAGCCAATTGAGCCGTTTCATTGTTTTATATTTGTTTTTATAGAGTTTTAGCCGAAAAAAAGACTGAAAACGGCAACCGAAACAACAACTTACAAGAGAGGCCGGTGTTTAATAGACGGGGTTTGGTGGGTAATAGACGGAAACGAGTGTGTGAAAGACGGGCTTCGGTGGGCAATAGACGGCCTATCCACAGATGGACGGTTTCGGGCGTCCACTTACGCCCAACTTATCCACAGCCAAACCGGTGAAATCACTTGCGTATTCAGCATTGACCTTTCTGAACGAGACTGAGTGCCCCGCATCCGAATCACTCCGTCTATTACCCACCCTCCCGTTTGGCCAGTAGGGCGGATGTGCGAGGGTCCGTAGCATGAATGTGCTAGACCTCGCCTTCCAGGATCGTTCCGCGATAGGTCATCTGCAGAAGCGGCCCGCCCTTGCCGCTGATTTCCGACAGCATGTATTCGGGAAGCTCGTTGGTCTGGATCAGTGTGCGCAGGCTGCGCGAGAACTCCTTGAACGTGCCCGTGCTGCCGCTACGCTCATACAGCGTGCGGAACAACCACTCGGCAGATGTTCGGCCTGCAGCTCGACGGGCGAGCCGATAGAGGAAACGTGCGATGCCTCCTTCCAGGAGGAAGTAGTCGCGGTGCATCGTCAGGATTTCGGGCTTCTCGGTCTTAACCACCTCGTCGTAGATCCATGAGGGGATGACGATTTCGACCTCGGTCACGCGGCCGGTGCTCGTATCGGACACGGTGCGGCTACCTTCGGCGATCAGACCTTCGGGCGCCCACGCGCTGCGCTGACGCCCCTTGATCGTCCGTATGTTCTTGATGACGGTGGTGCGCAAGCGGTCGATGGCGCCTTCAATCGCCTCGTATTGGCGTCCGCCGTCGCTCATCCTGCAGAACTTCAAGATTTCGGAAGGGTGGGGACGGAAGACGCGAGTAGGCAGTGGCCCGCCGATTTTGCGGTGACGGTTGAGCGCTTCGGCCAGGTGCGAGATTGCCATCAGCACAATGTCGTAATCCCACACGGTCGCCATGCCGTATGCACCGGCAGAGACTTCCACCAGGCCATCGGGCAACTCGTAGCGGATAATGTCGGCGCGGCGCTTGTCTCGCTTGGAAAGCCGGAACACGGCCACATCCATGATCGAGAAGCTGTCCTTTGCGGCAACCTCATAGAGGGACGGCACGAAGAAATCGGCCTGGGCATCACCAGCAGGAGGTTTGCGCAGGCGCTGCTTGCTCGCGGCGGTCGCATCCTCAGCGCGCTTTTGATCTGCCTCATCTTGTTTCAGCAGGGCGGCGTTCTTTGCGGGGCTGATCGTGAAGCCCAACAGCATTTCGGGAACGTCGCCCAGGACGTACCAGCTCTTACGGGTCTTGTCCCAGCGGGCCCCGTTGTTCTTGGCAAAATCTTTCGCATCGAATGGAACGTCGAGGTAAGTACGAGCGCGGCGCGGCGCCTTGGCGTCAGCTGCCATGCGGTGTCTCCGTGGAAGGGATAGCGGTGGCCGAAGCGACAGTCCCTGCATCCGGCCGCGGCGAGGCGGCGACGTAGCGGCGCATGAAGTCGCGCAGCTCCTGGGAGCCATTTCGGTCGTTGTTTTTCGCAGCGGCGAGGAAGTCAGCTTTCAGCTGCTCGTCGAGGCGGAAGGTGAAATTGACTTCTGACATTGGATCTCCGGAATCAGGAATGGCACCACCCTAACGCACATACAAGAATAGTGCAAAATATTTGCGAGGTATGTGCGCAAGCCCGAAACCTGTGGTAGAGTGACACAACAGAACGGCCATGAGCGACACAACGCGGGGCAGGTTCTTGTAGGGGCTGCAAGAGCGCCCCCAATCGTCATCCACCACAAAATGAGGGCCACAACATGCTGTACCGAGCACTGGAATGCTGTGTCATGGGACGCCCTGATGAACCTACAGCGACGGCCTGGATTACCGGTCACAGCCGCGAGGATGCGCGCCAGCGTCTGCAGGCCGCACTGGCCGCCACCTGGGGTGTCGAGCCGACTGAAATCGTGTGGGGCCATCTCGCCAGCGAAGTCGAGTTGGAACGCAATTCGTGCCAGCTCGTGACCGCAGGTGCGCGCCGGTGGCTGGAATGTGGTCAGTTCGGGCTGCCGTCCTCCTGCGCCTACATGCCGGACTACGACAACTTCGACCATGTGTTGATCTTCCTGCCTGCACGCGATCGACGGCGGCTGGCGAATGCGTGGTTCGAGGCACGACAGCATGCGGGGGAGTGCTCGGGGATCGTGGCCGCAGAGGCGAAGGAAGCGCGTGAGCGAGGCGACCAGGAAACTGGAAGCACACTGCAGCGGTACGCGGATCGGCTGCGCCTGCAGGCTTGTTCGATCACAGATCCGGTGGCCAGCGCCGGCAATGAGATTGTCGGCGCGGTCCACCTGCACACCTGGCTGGGGGATCAACGCCGTGACCTGGGCAAGGCCGCCGATCAGTTCGAGCGGGCCAGGAGGTTACGCGAGAACGGCTCCCCCTCGGCGAGGGATTACGAAACCAACGGCAGGGAAATTCTTGCCGATGTGCTGTGCCGTCACCCGAACCACACCAACTGAGGCCACCCATGAACATCGAATTCGATCATCGTGTTTTGACCGCTAAGCAGGCGACGTTCCGCCGGGTACTGGAACTGACCACCACCGTTTTGCTGATGCTCTGCACCGTCGCCGCGCTCTGCGGTTTCATCGCAAGGGGCATGGCCGAGGGCTGGCCCCTGGACGTTTTCGGCGGTGCGGTGTTCCTGGGCGTGTTGCTCGTAGTGTTTCCTTTCTGGCTGCTGCCGTTGCCCAGCTTCAATAACGCGCTGGATGCCCATGGGCGTATCCGACTGCAGCAGTTGGCGCAGCGTCATCCCGAACTGTCGGAGACGATTTTCGCGTGGCTGAAAAATCCCGACCTCGAACTGCGCCGTGAGGATCTTGCTGCATGCCAACAGTACATCGAGGAACTGCAGCCGGAGGGCAGGGTAACGCGAGGCTGGAGCCTGCAGGGGCGTGTGTCGTGAGCACGGGCCTGGGACAATTGCCGCTGCACGAGCTGCAGGGCCGGCTGCGCCGGGCGAGGACCGTCACGGCGTTCCAGAAGATCAATCGGGCGATTGATGCGCGCTTGCGGCTGCTCAATGCGCAGACCCGCAACTGGCCCCGACTGGCTGATACTCTCGTCGCCGATGAATCCGGGCTCGGGCGCAGCAAGTAGTTTCTGGCCCGAAACGACCATTCCCTTCAATGACGCCACAATCATGCGCAGCCAAATTTTCGTTCCCTCCGTTTTCTTCGTTCGCGTGCTTGCTTACGCATGCGCCTTGCTCGCCCTGGTGAGCATCCTTGCGGTATCTCTCGACCTGCTTTCCCTCATTCTCGATTCCCTGGCGGAAATGGCCTTTCGGAGAAAACCGCCTATCCACCCGATTCAAGCAGTCTTGAATGAGGTGAAGCGCCAAGCGGTTCCGCTGTCCATCTTCTTCGTCTCCAAACTCGCAGCGGATTACCTGCATTGGCTGGCGGACAGGACGCTCGACCGCTGGGAGGAACGCCAGTCACCCGCTTGGAAACGGCGGCACGCAAACGCGCACCGGCTGGTCGGCGGTCAGGTCAGCGACGACAGCAGTCGTGAGGGCAGCGAAGGAGCGAAGCCATGATTTCGGACGTGCTTTTCGATGCGGCCTCACAGCTGGACTACTACCTCACGGATGAAGTGTATGCGTCCATCTACACCGGGCCATTGCGGGAAAGGCTGACTAATCTCCGTGCTGAAATGGACGCCATCCGTGCTGAGCTGGACCGCGTACCCTCCGCATCAGCGGCGGGAGGGCCACATGGGGGTGGGCATTGAGCCGGGCCCAGGCAGTCCGGTCACTTCGTGCCTTGGAAGTGATCGCGGCTAAGGCCTCCCGCCAGGCGGAAGATTGGGGCGAGGTGGACGATTTTTTCCGCGCTGAGTTTGAGCAGCTTGCGGAAGATGCAAGATCGCTTGGGGAAGCCATCGAAGAGATTTTCCCCGGCCGCAAGAGGTCAGGCGAGGCGAAGCCCGGTAGTCCCCGTACACAACACGATAACCAGCAAGAACTGCCGCTGAAATAGCGGCTATCCGGCAAATTCGGTTGAACGGTAGGAGAGTGAAACATGAACTTAGATGCAGAGTTGGTGGAAGAAATCGCAGACTCACTGGAAATCACAGGGATTCGGCTGACATCGAGCCAGATTCTTCAGCTGCTTGACGGTGAAGACGAATTGGTAGAGCAGATCGAGGAATGGGGTGCTGACGACACCGACCTGCTGGGGCAACTGGCCAACCTTCTGGCCCGCGATCTGGTTGGGGAGGGCTGGCCGACCTTCGGCGACGAGCGGAACGGCTGCGACACCGAAGACTTCGCAGAGCGCCTATTTGTTGCTGCCAGGATCAAAGGCTTTGCGGTGATTGGTGATTAGTCACCGTTCAACCGAATTTGCCGGATAGCCGAAATAACCGGCAAGCGCTCCCTCCACCACTACCAGGTACTTATGAAAACCGCAGAACATCACTACGTCTATACGGATGGAGAGGCCGCGAAGTGGTATCGCCGCGTGCTGTACTTCGCAAAAGACTTCTGGATTTTCGCACTGGCCATGCTCATTTACGGCGGCAACCTCGGATTTCTGCTGTGGGCAATACCGCCACTCGGCCTGTTCCTTTTCATTGCCAGCTGCATTTCTCTTGGGCTTCTCTTTGGGCTCGACCCCGAGGGCACTCGGGAATTGTTCGGCTGGCCAGCTCGCCGCAGCTTGGCTCCGGTGACGGCGGAAGAGTGGAAGGTTCTAAAGGATCGTGCTGAGCACCATCCCGATGTTCGGGCCTTGCTTGTGGTCGCGTTGAAGGACGGCAGGAGCATTCGCGGCCGGGATTTCGACGCGCTCGACGCGCTCCTTGAATGGCGGCGCAAGCGAAAACAAAAGAGATTGCGGGCCGAGAAGGAGGCCGCCGATCGGTTGGCCAAACAGCAGGCAGAAGCTGCTGCAGTCGCAGAGATTCAGCATTCGCTGCAAGACGCGCATGATCGCGCCAAGGCTGGCCAGCAGGAACGGGGGAAGCGGCGATGACTATTCGAGGGGCACTGATGTTGGTTGCGGCCACCTGTGTTTTCATCCTGGTCGGGTGGGTCGGGTGGAGGGCCACCGACGCGATGGTGAAAGAGCTTGGGCCGCTACAGACCTGGCACGTCGGATCGGTGGTGCGCACCGAGCTGCTGTCGAACCTCGAAGAAAAACGGGATTTGATAGTTGGATTCGGGAAGTATCCCGTGTTCGTGCCCACATCGAGCACCACCTTGCGCAAGCAGACGCTCGTCGTCACCGACCAGTGGCAGTTCCTGGTCGATGGCCAGTGGTTGCTTGCGAAGGGCACGCAGCTGGAAGTGCGCGAGCGGACGGCAGGCCCGCAGCTGTGCGTCAAGGCCGAGCAGGCATGCCACCGGTTTCACCAGTCTTCGCAGCTGCAGGTCGAAAGCGCCAATAGTTCGCAACTACCCAACAGGAGGTGACGCTAATCAACGGTTGTCCTGTAGCACCCCTCAATTCCACAGAGACGATCCGATGAACAAGAACAACGTGAAGAAGCTGACCGGCATGACTGCCGTCTCAATCGCTCTCAGTGCGCCGCTCGCGCAGATGGCCTGTGCTGGCCAGGTGTCACAGATCAGCGCCGCGGCCCTGACCGTGGCGATTTCCGCAACTGTGGCGGTTGTCGGCCTGGCCGTAACCTACAAGGCCGAGCACGATCGCGTCGCGATCGCGGCCGCCTAAGGGATCTTCCTGCGCCAGGGACGGCGACCTACCCGGGAAACCATATGACAAGTATCAACGAAGCGGTTCTTGCTTACTTCCAAGGCTTTGACCCGCTGGCGTTCGCCGTCGGTGCGGTCATCGGCCTTTCGCTCATCTACGGCATTCCTTTCCTTCGAGCGCGATGGAATGACAAAAACCGCCTCATCGAGCAGCTGCGCGCGGACAACGACGCCCAGCAGCAGCTGCTGGCGGATCTTCATTCCGCGATATTCGGCGGGTACCCCCGGCCGTTCAACGTGGTGACCAGGCATCGGATGGTGGTGCGGTCGTTGCACGAAGTGATCCACAGCTTGCCCAACCGAAACTCGGTCGTGAACATGCTGATTGCGACGGATGATTACCTTCGCAACATCCTGGCGGCGGCGCTCGGGATGACACTCGAAGAGTACGACCATAACCCCGACCACGACGGCAGGCGCAGCGGCTTCGGATATGAAGGCACCTACCGGGTTCTGCAGAGTCTTTCCGAAACAGACGTCGCGCCGCGAGCACCGGCTTCGCCCGTGACATGCCCGGTTGATGCGCGCGGGGTGTGGGAGCACGCAAATATCGAGTTTTGGGGGGCAATGTTGAAAGGCGCCGAGGAAGCCTTGGCATCGATCGGCGTTTCCCTTGGGTCGGAACACGACTTTCGCAGAGCAGGGCAGACCGTTCTAGCACAGTGGGAAAGCCTGGCCGACGCGGAACATTCGATTGTGGCTACGGCCATTCGGATGGCGCGTTATCGCCACCTGTACCCCAAGCTGGACGAAGCGGCGATCGTCAACATGACGCTGGACGATCCGGACGGCTACGCAATCGGAATGTGGCGCAGCGTTTTCCAGGCACTTGCCGCGCAGCGGGTCGTTCTTGGCGTCACTGATGACGAACTGCGAGAAAGGGCGAAGTGGCGTCGGGCGGGCGAAGCCTTCGCCGATAACCTTATGGATCTGGAGCTTTCAGAAGCCGACCTGGTTGGTAGCCACCGCGGTGACATTCTTGCGAGCGTCCAGGCTGAGACCAGGAAGAAAATCGGCGAGGTCACGATTACCAAAATCGATGAGCCAGCTGGTGAATGGCCCGAGGTCACGCACGTCAGGTATACGTACACGGGCGACCTCACCGAACAGAGTATTTTAAAGGTGGTCAGCGAGCTGGACGACGACACGGCCGCAAGCAGCGGATCATACGATCCAAAAGAGCGGCGCGGCGGCTATGCGTTGATCGACGCATGTTCGAGGCTGTCCGTGGGACAGGTTCTGGAAGTGTTCGAGCAGGATGACCATGACCATGACGATGGGGTGTAGGGGGAACCCCTACGGGAAACGATCCACCCGCACCAGCAGCGGTGAATCACCACCAGCATTTCGATACAGCGCAAACCGACAACCCACACACCACCCTCCCGCAGACCGATTTTGCGGAGCGTAGCGAAGCTGACGGCAAGCCGCGAGAGCGGCGCGCAGGGCGGGAGCCCGGAGATTCTTGGGTTTATGAGCGGAGCGCGGAAACGGGGCGAATGCCCCGTTTTTCCGTGTTAGGCGATCTTGCTGACCAGGACCGACACGGCGGTTACCAACGTTGCTATCGAGGTGATGATAGCCGGCAGGTTTTCGAGGACCAGTTTCAGGACTTGGATCGAGTGCTTTTTCATGGTGCGTTCTCCTTTCCGCGCGGGGTTGTCAATCGCGCACCGTTGCTGTCGCACCGGCATTAGGGGAGTTGACGCAAGGGCGAAGCCGAGGCCGCAGCCTGCAGCGCAGCGGAAGGACCGGGGGAGAGATTCGACGCAGTGAACCCTAGTGGCTACTCCACGCCGGTGCGACCGTCGGTGCGTGCTTGCGATGACTACCCTGGGCGGATCAAAAGGAAGCGCATCCATGAACTCGATCCGGGGCCGTGGGCCTCGATGCCGGCGACTGCTGCAGGCGACGTTGGTGTGTTGGTGCTGGTCAGCGCCTTGCGCGGAACGTGACATTCGCGCTGCGGAGCGAATGCGGCCGAGGGCCGCTTGCTGTTCGATCTTGGGTTCTTGAATCCGGCCTCGGCCGGATTCTTGCCACGTTAGTGGCTGGCCGGTGGGCTGTGAGCATGAAAAAGCCGCCGAGAATCTCGGCGGCTGAAAGGGCGGCCGGGAACCCGACCGCCAGCTGCTGGTGCTCAGTCCTGCGCGTCGTCCTGCTTCTTCTCGCGGATGACCAGGCGGCCGGAGACGGAGATGCCGGGGGTGATTTCGACGTTGAAGCCCTTGCCGTCGTCATGCGGCCAGGCGGCGCCGACCCGCGTCCAGAACTTGCGATCCGTGCGCTCATCGACCACGAACACGCCCAGGGGCTGCGGCTTGCTCTGATCGGCGGTGTTGTTCTGCGGGGCGTTGTTGGACTTGGCCATGATGTGTCTCCGTTTGTGGATGAAAGCGCGGTTGCGCGGCACCAGGAAGGCGGGGGGATCAAGCAGGGCGTGCAAGGGCGCCGTAGGCGAGTGTACGGGTTGGTGCGGCCCGCAGCGTAGCGAGGACACGGCCCGGGAGCGGCCCTTGCAGGTTCTGCGCCCCCTGCCATGGTGCTGCCGATATGCAACCGATCATCCTTCAACGGAGACGTTCACACCGCCAAGGCCTGCCTCGAAGGACTGCCGATAGAGCTGCAGCCCCGAAGTTCTACTGTGTCGATGCCAGGAGGGTCGCTGCTGGACTGCAGACGCGTGCGCGCAGCTGGGCGAGGGCGGCATTTCAACCCGATCGACCTGGCTTATGGTCCGGTGCTGTTCCGCGAGAGGGACGGGGTGCAGGCTTCTGCCGCGGTTGGCGGGGCCCGGCCAGCTTTTGCCGGGCCTGCATTTCGAGGTGTGCGTTACGCCGGCGATGAGCCATCGGCTGCGCCGCGTAGCGGCGTTACGGAACCGACGTGCTTGTGTAGCGTGGTTCGGCTGATGCCGAAGTGGGCGCACACGTCGGCGACGGTTGTGGCTGGGTCGCTGAGCATCGCTCTGGCCAGCTGGATCTGCTTATCGGTCATGGCGGGCTTGCGCCCACCCTTGCGACCTCGAGCGCGGGCGGCCTCCAGGCCGGCATGGGTGCGCTCGATCAGCTGCCGGCGCTCGTATTCGGCGAATACGGCAGCGATCTGGAAGAACATATTTCCGGCTGCAGTGCTGGTGTCGATTTTTTCGGTGAGGCTTTCAAAGCCGATACCGCGATCGGCGAGCTCGTGCGTCACGACACGGATCAGCTCGGATACCGATCCGCCAAGGCGGTCGAGCCGCCAGACGACAAGAGTGTCACCTGGGCGCAGGGCGCGCAGGGCGTTGGCTAGTTCCGTCGCACCTTTCTTGGCGCGGCGAGGACCGGCCCGGCTGACCTGCTCTTCGTAGATTTGGGCGCAGCCGGCTCGCTGCAGGGCGTCACGCTGCAGCGAGAGGTCCTGGTCCTCCTTCGACTTGCGGGCATAGCCGATGCGTAGACCGGTGGATTGCGTGGTTGGGGCGGTCGGCTTCGGCTTAGGCATGGAGATCCGTCGGGCGGGAGGGCGCCATATCCTCCCATTCGGCGGCCGCATTGTGGAGGGCCGTGGCGGTTACGTCGCGGGGCAGGCCCGCGCTTTGGGCCAGGCGCCGGACGACGGCCAGCAGCACGTCGGCTGGGTGATCTGCCTCTGCGATGGCGCGGCCAAGCGCGTCAATCTTGTCGGGGGTGCTGTTCAGGTTCGCCATTGGAATAGTCTCGAGAATATTTTGATGTTCGGAAATGCGTGTATCTGACCGTTTCGCGGTCATAGATAACTTTACGGGAAAACGCACAACGTGCAAGCAAAATGCAGGCTTCTACATCGCTGAACCGCTCATGTTCGGGAAACGGTCGTTTTCCGAACATCCATGTTACGCTTTTGTGAGGTCGCCCCGCCTGCAGGCGCAAAGCGGAATTGCCTGCTCTTTCTCGGGCAGTGTTCGGGGGCCTGCCCTTCAAGGAGTGTTTGATGAACGTGAAAACTGTTCGCCCCACGCGGGCGACCACCTTGGCGCGAAAGCGCGCCAGTGTGCTGAGTGCGGCGATCGCTGGACTGCTGGCCAGCGCATCGCCGGCATTTGCCGAATTCCCAGGACCACCGTCTGCCCCGTGCGAAGGCGTGGGCAACTGTGCCGACGACGGCCTGCGCTATACCGATTGGTCTTTCGTCACACAGGAAGTCTCCGAGCACGCCGACGGCAGCGGCGAGCGCGTTCAGAACTACATGGCCGTTGGCCCGGACGGCTGGCGGATCAACGGCATCGGCGAGGGTGTGCTGTATACCTACATCACCGGCTCCGACGAGTACGGAAATCCCATTGTCGAATACGCCACGTCTTATGCTTCCGCTCCGGTCATGTTGAATGCTGGGCAGACCATCAACATGGCGAAGGCTTCCGCCATTCCAGGCGGTGCCCGCATCATGAACCTGGCTGACGGCATCGACGGCATGGACGCGGTGAACAAGCGCCAGCTCGATGCGGCAATGCAGAACGCGGGCGGTAACGATCCGCTGGCAGTGAAGTACACCGATGGCAACCGCAATGCCGTGAGCGTCGGCGGCCGAGTGATGAACGTGGCCGATGGCCAAGCTGGGAATGACAGCGCCAACATGGGCCAGCTGTGGGGCGTGGCGAATGTCGCGCAGGACGGCGTGAACCGCGCCAATACCGCTCAGGGCAGAGCGGATGCAGCGACCACCCAAGCGGTCGTGGCATATAACCATGCGGAAGACGCCCGCAATTCGGCACTGACCGCGCAGGCCCGGGCCGACAAGGGTGTGAACGACGCCGCGACGGCACTGAGCCGGGCTGAGGTAGGTGTCTACGACGCTTCGTTGGCGCAGAGCCGGGCGAATGCCGCATTCAACGATGCGCGTGCTGCGCAGGTGCAGGCAGACCTGGGCGTGGCGAACGCGGCCACGGCACAGGCTCGCGCCGATCTGGCGGTCGATGAAGTGGGTGCCCTCAACGAAATCGCGGTGAAGTACACCGATGGTAGTCAGCGAGGCGTGCTGTTCGGGACGCAGGAAGCTGGCCCAGTGTCGCTTTCGAACGTCGCCGATGGCGTGGCTGACAACGACGCAGTGAACGTCGCGCAGTTGCGCAAGGTCGCCGGCGACCTGGAAGGTGTCGCGGGGGATGCGCTGATGTTCAACGGGGTCAGCTACGACGCCACCCGTGGAGGCACCGCCACCCGCATTTCCGGGGTGGCCGACGGCGTGGAAGAGGGCGACGCGGTGAACAAGCGGCAGCTCGATGCGGTGGCAACCGACGTGGGGCAGGTGAGCGACACCGCCTTGCTGTTCGATGGCGTGACCTACAACGCCACGCGGGGAGGCGCCGCGACCCGCATTTCCGGGGTGGCGGATGGCGTTGATACCGGCGACGCCGTGAACAAGGGGCAGCTGGATACGGTGTCCGGGCAGTTGCAGGACCTGGACGGGCTGGCGGTGAAATACACCGATGCGAGCCATACCGCTGTGGTGCTGGGCACGCCCGAGGCCGGAGCGGTCCGCCTGTCGAATGTCGCTGATGGTGCAGATGACCTCGACGCGGTGAACAAGCGCCAACTCGATGCGGTGGCCACCGACGTGGGGCAGGTGAGCGACAACGCCCTGCTGTTCGATGGCCAGGCCTACAACGCGACGCGCGAAGGCGCAGCCACCCGCATCACCGGCGTGGCTGCCGCGCTGACAGGCAGCGATGCGGTGAATTTCGATCAGGTGAGCGCGCTGACCGCAGTATTCGGCGGTGGCGTGAGCTGGTCGAATGGCACACTGACCAACCCGACCTACAGCATCAGCGGCGGCAATTATGCGTCGGTGGGTGATGCGTTGGCGGCCGTGGACAGCAAGCTGGCCAACCTGGACGGCCGTGTCGGCGGTGTTGAAACGAGCCCCGCCCTGAACCGGCCCGTCCTATACGACGACAGCAGGAAGGACGCGGTGACGCTGGAAGGGGTCAACGGCACGCGCATTTCCAACGTACAGGCCGGCGTCAATGGCACGGACGCGGCGAACGTGGATCAGGTGCGGCAGGGCATTTCCGAAAGCCGCACCTACACCGACACGAAGACGCAGGAAACGTTGCGCGACGCGAAGGCGTACACCGACACCCGTGTCGATGACATGTGGCGTGGCATGGATGAGTTCTCGGCGCACGTCGATCGTCGGTTCCACGAAACCGACAAGCGCATCACCAGGCAGTCGGCAATGACGGCGGCGATGGTGAACATGGCGACCAACGCGGCGGGCTCGCGCAGCGAGCGCGGCCGGATTGGCGCCGGCCTCGGCTGGTCGAGCGGTGAGCGTGCTTTGTCGATCGGCTATTCCCGTGCGATCGGCGAACGTGCGTCGTTCAGCATCGGCGGCGCCCTGAGCGGCGGCGAATCGTCTGCCGGCGTCGGCTTCGGTATCGACCTGTAATTTCCTCGCAGCAACCTTGGGGCCGGCTTGTCCGGCCCTTTTTTTTGGGGAAGCGAGACGGCCGATATAGCGAGAATATATCGCCCCTATAGGGGAAGGCGGGACCTAGACTCCTGTGGCCGGCAATGGTGCCGGCGTCACGAAGGAGCTGTCATGAACGAGCAGAATGAAAAGCTGATCGACCTCGGCAACGCGACCGAAGAGACCAAGGGCTACAACTTCGACTACGTGCTGGAGCCGATCCCGCAGGACAAGAAGTACGACTTCTAATCCGGCGGCGAGGGGTCGGGAAACCGGCCCCTCTCTCTTTATATTTATGCGAGGGGATGTGGCATGGAGACTGTGCATTTCCCAGCCCTAACCGCATGGTCGAACGGGCAATGGATTCACCTGGATCTGGACAAGAATCGCTACTTCGGCGGCGCCATTGAGGGAGACGCCGCGCTGCAGGCCGCGGCGATGGCGACCGTCGCCAAGCTCCGTATTGGCGCGGGCCAGCCGCAGGCGTTGATCCCTCCTGTAGGCGTACTGCTGCATTTCCTGCGATGTTGCCGGATCGCCGCGCGGGTGCGGCGTGAACCTATTCGCTTCCAGCTCGACGTGCTGCGTCGTGCGAGACAGGCCGGGAATGATCGGCTGTCTGGCCAGCAGGATGCCGAACAGTACGCCCTCATGTACCAGCACCTGCGCAACCTTCGTTTCAGACGGCCGGCATGCCTGGAAGATTCGGTTTGCTGCGCGCTGTTCCTGCGGCGGTACATCGAGCACCCCTCATTCCGCATCGGCGTCGTGCAGCCACCGTTTATGGCCCATGCTTGGGTGCAGGTTGGCGACATGATTGCCAACGATGTGAAGGGGGCGGTGGAACAATACAGCGAGATTTTGAGGATGGATCTATGAAGCTGAATCTGGCGCCGTTGACCGCCCGGGCTCGGAAGGTCACGACGATCGCTGTATCGAGCCGAATGGAAGTGGTGGTTCTGGACGATGTTGTAGACGCAAGGACAGGCACACCGACCGAGGTGTCCGCCGACAGGCTTCGGGGGTGCAGCGCCTGGGAGGCTGCGCTTTATCTGCACGAGAACTATGCCGGCGACACGGCTTTTATAGTCCGTACCCCCGGGGCATTTGCCGTGGTGCGCGCGGCGTTCTCGGAAGTGCCAATCTATTACTGGCAACGGGGCGACACCCTCGAAATATGGTCGGGACTGGAGGCCCCAGCGCTCCTGGTGGAGCGCGGTCCGAAGTTCGATCTGGAGTACCTGGCCGGTAAGCTGCTCAATTGGTCTTGGATGACGCCGGCGACCGGCTTGCACGGCGTGGCGGAGCTGCTGAGCGGGGCTGTTCTGTTTTCCGATGGCAAGGTTGTGCGTCAGCACGACCTGCTGGCCAGCGCTGTTCGGCGGCTGGAAGCGGACGCGCGCACGCCCTATGCGAACCAGATCGAGGTGTTCCGCCAGCTCATTTCGAGCAGCATCCGGCACAAAGCGGGGCCACGGCCTGACCAGGTAAGTGTCTTATGCTCAGGCGGGGTCGATTCCTCGGTGGTTGCCGTGGCTGCCGCCGCCCTGCATCCGGAGCGGAAGTTGCCGCTGATCCACTGTTACTCCGTGGATCACGTCAACGGTGATGAGCGGTTCTACTTCGAGACTGTGGCGAACAAGGTCGGTGGGATCGGGGCGACGGTGGACATGAACGCTGGCGCATCAAGGGAGAACCTGTCTCCCGAGCTGCTAGCCGTGAGCACCCGCCCGAGTAAGTCTGCTGCGGCCCTCCCCCAAACTGCGGGCCTGTACGGCACGGCCCGGGCGAACGGGGCCAGGGTCGTGCTCACCGGCGATGGCGGCGATCAGCTGTTCTTGCTGAATAGCCCTTCTCTCTACAGTCGAGAAATCGTGTGCGAGGCTGGCTCACCGCTGCAGGCGCTGCGTGCGGTGGCGGGACTCGCGATCCAGGACCGTTGCACCTTCTGGAACGTGGCCGGCGAGGTTCTGTGCGCAAAGCAAGCCCGCAGGCTGCAACAGCATTTCTTCGGGGACAAACGTTTCAAGTTGAACCCGATTGCGAGAGCGGCGGTACCGGATGCGACGCAGGTGATCCCCAATGGGGAAACGCTGCGTGGGATAAGCGTGAGCAGAGCGTTCCAGTTCTTCGGGATGCGGAACGCGGAACTCAATCGGGTATTGCTGAAGGAATACCAGGTGGACGAACGCAAGGTGTTTCTCTTCTGGCCCTTGATCCGGGCGGCGCTGCGCGCGCAGCGCGGGCACCACATGCAAGGGGGCAAGGATCGCGCGCTTGAACGGGATGCCTTCAAGGCCGAGTTACCGGAAGCCATCTACCACCGCGTGAGGAAAGGCTCGGGCCGCGATTTTCTGGAGAGGTATGACTACGACAGTCTCGCCAAGGGTCTTTTGTCCAGTGCGATTGTGCGGTATGGATTAGTGAGCAAAGAACATATCAAGAACATTTCAAGCAAGAATATCGACCACGAAACTGCCTTTGCCGTCGTAGCGGCACGCGGCATCTCCGATTGGATGGAACTCTATGAATAAATTGCGGGTCCATATGCCGGCATTGCAGCAGCAGATCCTGGCGGCCAGTTTGCGCCGTCGCAAAGGTGTGCTGGCGTCCTTCTTGATCGCCACCTTCGCCGCGTCACTACTTACTGTGTCGGCCCCGCTCATCTTTGCCTATGCCGTGAAGCTGATAGGGCAGGGGAACGCTGCGTCGGGGCCGCTCATCGGCTGTTTCGTCGGCTTTGCCCTGGCAATGGCCGGTGCTCGATTCTTGGCCGACGTGCGTACCGTTCTGATGAACACGATTGAGCAGGAAGTGCGCCTGCAGACGAACAAGGACTCGCTCACAGCGCTGCTGGCGGCACGCGGGTCCATCTTCGTTGCCAACAACGCTTCCAAGATTTCGGAAATCGTGCAGAACCTGCATCACTCCAACACGATCTACGTGCAGGTGGTCCTTATGATCCTGCTGGCGGGCGCGGTTGAACTGATCCTGTCGTTCTTCGCGATCGCGGGTTTCGTCAGCTGGACGGTGGCCCTGTTCGTCGTCGTTTACGGTGTGGCGTCGGTGTGGCTGACGTTGCGGGGCAACGATGCGACCTTGCCGTATCAGCGTCGGGCCCGCGCGAGGTCGAATGAAGGCGCGAACCTGCTGGGCAACGTCGTGGCCAACGTCGTCTCCATCAAGATTTTCAGGGGCCAGCGGTGGGTTCTTGATTTGTACGAGGGCTATGCCCAGGCCGCCCGGAAAGAATGGCTCCGGTATTACTGGGTCCGGCTGGGCTACGGCGGAGTTCAGGGCGCTCTCGTCTTCGTGCAGTACGCCAGTATTTTCGCCATGCTGGTGCTGACGCTGAAATCGCCCGACCTGCTCAACCAGGTCGTGCTGGTGAGCATGATCCTCCTGCAGCTGAACCGTCCCTTTGAAATGATCGCGAGCGCGGTCCGCGAGGTCACGATGGCGCGAGTGCTGGCCGAGACCCTGCAGAACGAGCTGGATGACCACCCGGCGCCAGTGGCGCGGGGTGGCGGGCAGGCCTTGCCGCCGGGGCGGCCGCTGCCCATCGAGCTTGATGGTGTGTCCTTCGCTTATGAGCCTGATGGGGCGCCGGTTCTGTCCGACGTGTCCGCCCGGTTTGCGCCGGGCCGATTGAATTTCATCGTCGGGCCGTCCGGGTCTGGAAAATCGAGCCTGTTGCAGATCCTCCTGGGCATCAACAGCGCGTACACGGGGGCGGTAAGGGTTGCGGGGCTCGATCACGGCAGTCTCGATGGCGACGCTTACCTGGGCGCGGTCGGCTATGTGCCGCAAGAGCCCATGCTGATGAATCTAAGCATTCGCGACAACGTGCTGTTCGGCCGCTCGTACCCTGACGCGGACGTGGCCGCGGTGCTCGATGCGGTGCAGCTGACGGCGAAGATGGCAAGCCTGCCCGAGGGGCTGGATTTCGTCATCGGCGAGCGTGGCCAGCTGCTCAGTGGCGGTGAGCGCCAGCGGCTGGCGATCGCGCGAGCGCTGATCGGCAAGCCGCAGATCCTGGTGCTCGATGAGGCAAGTTCCGCCCTGGACGAACAGACCGAGCGGGGGATTTTCGCCAGCTTGCGCAGGCTGGCCGGGACCGCGACAGTGGTCGCGGTTACCCACCGCTTGGGCGTCATCGATCCTTCGGATCAGGTGCTGGACCTGTCGAAGCAGGTAGAGCCGAAAGCCGAGCCTCTGCCTGCATGATTTCGGCCGCCCGCCGCGTGAAGTACCGCTCCACAGCGGCCCTGATGCTGCGTCGGTCGCCATGGTGGAGGCGTCGGCCGAAGTCGTGGAATTCACCGGCCAGGCGGCGGTAATAGGTGTCGGTCCCAACGGTGGCGGCGGCGTGTGCGAAGGTGACGTCGCCGAGGCGATCGACAATCGCCCGATACGGCCTCGCAAGCAGGACGCGCCGGCAGGCGGCTGCGTAGTGAAGGCACTGTTTGGCAGCTGGCTGTCCGGGGTCAATGGCGGCCAGCTCTTCACGGAACTGGCGGGCGACGACTGGCATCACACCGTTGCGGGAAACGGTGGCCAGGCTGTCGCGGTAGAGCTGCGCCATCAGAGCGCAGTAATGGACGCTCGTAGTGGGATCGAACTGCGCGGCGACAAACCCCAGCTTGTCGATGTTACTGGCCAACCCGCGCTCCGACAGCCGGATTAGAGCCTCGCGCACCGGCGAAACGCTGACGCGAAGCGCCTCGGCGATTTCCGTAGGTCGAAGGGTCTCGCCCGGTTTCCAGTGACCGAGCAGCAGCTGCTCGCGGATGGCCAGGTAGACGGGGTGGTCTTTGGTGAAAGTCATGGCTCGGTCGTCCGTGGGGAGCCGAGGCAGTATCCCAGCTTCCGGGCCAACGTGGTGGCCAGCGAACCTGAACCGTTGGAAACTAAAAACCCGGCCCCACGAATGGGGCCGGGCTCCGCATTGGTACAGCTTTTCGCCAAACTCGGTGAAGCAAGGTGGCCTAACAGGGGGAAAGGCCGGGGTCGATTCTACCGACCTCGCCGAACGAATTGCAAGCGGCCCCGCACCCGCCCACAACTCGCCCACCGCTTCCCCCCATCCCCTCCGATATTGAGGTCTCCGGGGCTGGGGGCGGCGCACCGCGCCGGCCGTGGACGACTTATGGACGGCTGCGGACTTCTTTTCGGTAGCACATTTGTGCTAATGGCAGGGCACCCCCGCTGCGTGAGACCTCTCGGTTAACAAAAAATTGACCATGCGAGGGGGGAAACGCCGCATGAGATTGCTGAGTGACATGGAGTACCGATTGGCCAATGGTCTCGGGCAACTATTTGGTCTGCGAAATCCTGGAGATTTCGATACAGAGCGCTCACAAGCCATAGTCCGGGTCGTGATCGTCCTGGCGCTCGGAATGTATATCCTGCCCATGGCAGCGTCGTCGGCGACACCGGATGAGGCCAAATGGCTTTTCGCTGTCTATGCCTTCTATATCCCGTTCTCGTTCGCGATTTTGGGCTGGGTGATCCGACGCCCAGGCGTAAACCATTGGCGCCGAGCGCTGACAATCACCCACGACTACGGATCGATGACGCTCGGAATGATCGTCGGCGGGGCGCCGCTTGTGCCTGTGTTCGCGATCGTGGTGTGGGTGACGGTTGGAAACGGCCTCCGGTACGGCGGGCTTTACCTGCGCGTATCGACGGCGATGGCCCTGCTCTCCATCGGTGTCGTGACCTATTTCAGCGACTACTGGCGTGCCAACCCATACATGGTGTTGACGCTGTTCTGTACCGCGTTGCTGGTCCCTATGTATATCTACGTGCTGCTGGCGCGGCTGCATCGCGCCTACGAGGCGGCACAGGAAGCGAGCCTGTCAAAATCGCGGTTTCTCGCACAAGCGAGCCATGACCTACGCCAGCCGATCCATGCCATAAGCCTTTTCACGGCGTGTCTGCGGGAGGCGGGCCTACAGGCGAACGAGCTTCAGATGGTGGACAACATCGACCGCTCGCTGGCCAGCGTGTCGCGGTTGTTCAAGTCCCTACTGGACGTTTCCACGCTCGACAGCGGCCGCATGGTGGCGCGTTTCGAGCCAGTGAGGATCTGCGAGGTCATCGAGGACGTGGTACGCCAGAATTCGGAGGCGGCGCAGCGCCAGGGCGTGCAGCTGCGGGTCGTGAAGTGCCACGCGGTTGTCGAGGTGGACCGCACCCTGTTGACCACAATCCTGCAGAACGTTGTGAGCAACGCGCTCAAATACGCGCCGCAGGGGCGGCTGCTGATTGGCTGTCGGCGCAGAAATGACAGGCTCGCTTTGGCTGTCCTAGATCAGGGGCCTGGCATCGCCGCTGAGCACCTGCCACACATTTTCGATGAGTTCTACCGGGTGAAGGAGCGCGGCGACAGGGATGTGGAGGGTGTCGGCCTTGGCTTGCCGATCGTCCGACGCCTGGCACACCTGATGGGGCTCGAAGTCGCGTTGTCCTCCAAGGTCGGAAGCGGCACGGGCCTCGTGATATCCGGCTTGCGGATTCAGGTGGAGAAGGCAGGGCCGGTGATCGCACCTGTCGCCAAGCCTGCCGCTTCGGCCGAGGGCTTGCGTGTGCTGTTGGTGGAGGACGATGAGGCGGTTCTGCTGGCAACGGCGAGCTTGCTGGAAAGGTGGGGCTGCCTGGTCCAGGCTGAGTTGGCTATTCCGACCGATCCGGACAGTGCGCAGTGCGATCTGCTGATTACTGATTTCGACCTGGGCAACAAGACAACCGGGACCGACTGCATTGCCATGGTTCGGGAAATGAATGGCTGGAAGGTGCCCGCCGTCATCATGAGCGGGCACGGAGACGCGCGTATCCGGGAGGAAGTAGGCGATCCGAAGATTCCGGTACTGTCCAAGCCAGTACGGCCTGCCGAGTTAAGGTCAGTGCTGTTACTGACCACCCTGCAGACCGATTCTCAGTAAGCCGGGGCGAGTAGCCCCGCGTTGATGCCCTTGGTGACCGCCGCGGCCCTGGAGGAAACTCCCAAGGCCCGGAACAGGGCCGAGACGTGGATGCGGACGGTGAACGGAGAGATGCCGAGCGTGATGGCGATTTCCTTGTTCGTCTGGCCCTGCGCGATCAGCTGCAGGACAGCATGCTGCCGGTCGCTCAGTCCGGCGGCTGGGTCTACCGCAGCCGTTGGGACCGCAACCACAATTTCCCCTTCTTGGACTGCCTGCAGGGCGCGGCCGATTTCATGAGGGGTTACGGACTTGTTGATGAAAGCGTTGACGCCGCAGGCCATAACGGCGTCGATGGTTACGCGGTCATCGGCCATCGAGACGATGACGATGGCGGCGCCGGCGAACTCACGGCGCAACGCCGGCAGAGTGTCCTTGATGCTCTTGTGACCGAAATACAAGTCGAGCACGAACATGCTGGGACGACCAGCACCGGAACGGGCGATGGCTAGGGCACCGTCAAGAGAATCGGCGGTCGCTACCGCCACGTCCGGCAACATGTGCTCGATGAGGGTACGCAATCCATCCCGGAATACTGGATGATCGTCAGCGATGACGACTATTTCACTACCCACTTCTAATGGCTCCTTCGCTGTTGTTTAAGCGTCAGGGAAATATCAGGGGCGACTTGTCAATGCCACTAGCACGCTCGCCCTAGGGTTATAAGTCGCAGCAAAAAGGGGGCTTGCGCCCCCTCGGTTACAGCAGGCCGGATTCGGCGAAGGAGACGGTTTCGGTCCGCCCGACGACGAAGTGATCGAGCAGCACCACATCAATGAGCCGCAGCGCCGCCTTCAAATCGATAGTCACGCGCTCGTCGGCATGGCTCGGGGTCGGGACACCCGAAGGGTGGTTGTGAGCAACGATGATGCCGGCAGCATTGAGCAGGAGCGCCTGACGGGCAATTTCGCGGGGATAGACAGCCGCCGCGTTGATCGTGCCTTGGAAGAGTTCGCGCGCCTCGATCAGGCGATTCTGGCTGTTGAGGAATAGGCCCATAAAGACCTCATTCGGCCGCCCGCGCAGTTTCATTGCCAGATAGCCCCGAACAATCTTGGGATCGGTGAAGCTCGGCCCGTTGGCATACTGCAGGTCGGCCACGAAGCTGGCCGCCGACAGGATTTCCTCGTGCGTTGCCTGGGCGTAGCCACCGGCAGAGTCTGCGACGAACAACGGCCGGAAGGTCGAATAGGTCATCTGGAAAAGTCTCGATAGCGGGCGAAATTGCCCGTCCCGGTCGCTTCACGCCGCAGCGCAGCTGTCAGGGGTCATCGACGGCGCCGGAGGCGTCCGCAAGCCGCGCCATAAGCGCGGTGCAGCCCTTGACGGCGAGAACGACGTGATAGCGTGAAAGGGACAGCAAGAACGCCCCTCTGTCCGCAAGCCAGGAACCGGGCAAGCGCAGCGCGCAGGCCCGGCAGGGCCGGAGAGGCGACCGTTAGGCCGCCTGCCTTTCATCTTGGGTTTGGAAGGCCAGCAGGTAGTCGCTGGCCTCGGCCGCCTTGCTGGCGGCGGTGATGAACGCCTTGCGGTCATCTTTGAGGATCTTGATCCAGCTGGCCAGGTACTTGGCGTGGTCAGCGCGGGGCTCGGCGGTGACACCCAGCTTGGCGGAGAGGAATGCTGCGCCCAGCTCGGCAACCAGTTCTTCGGCTGCGTAGGCGGCATCGCCGAAGCGCTTGCCAAATTCGCGCTGCAGGCGCGGAGCGGTCCAGTGGGTCAGCTCATGCAGGGCGACGCCGTAGTAGGCCTCGGTGGCGGTGCTGGTGCTGGTGCCGGTGAACAGGTGCTGCGGGGGCAGCACGATTTCGTCGGTGCTGGGGCGGTAGAAGGCTTGCGCCCCTTGGTGCGTGATCTTGGCGCCGCTGGCAGCGATCAGCGCTTCGGCCCGTGCGATCGGGGACACCTGGTTGTCCACCGGCGTGCCGGCCGTCTCGGGCTCATAGCCGTCCACCTGGGCGACGTTGAACACCCAGCTCAGGCGGGCGCAGGGGATGCGGCGGCCATTCTCGTCGTCGCCGGCATCGTCGTCCTTGCGATCGAGCATCTTGAACCAGATGACGGGGGTGCCTTTTTCGCCCTTGCGGACGGTTGCGCCCTTCTCGGACCACTGCTTGAAGGTCGCCCAGGCATTTTCCGAGTAGCCCGCCTCTTGGGCGGCTACCCACAGCATCACCACGTTGGTGCCGCGATACTCGTGTCCGGACACGGCGTTGACCGGCATGGTCAGCGACGGGCCGACCCAGGGGCGTTCGCAAGGGCCGCAGTTTTCGAGGGCGGCAAGAATGGTGTCGGTGATGGTCTGATAGGTGTCGCGCTTGGTTTGCATGGTCTGGCTCCTTTTTGAACCGCCAGTGCGGCGGGAGCCTCCAGCGGCGTAGGGCCATTAGCGGCGCACGCACCCATAGGGCCGAAACGGAGTGGAGGAGGGCTTGCCCTTGCTTGCGGTGCGGCCTGTAGCAGCCTTGCTCCCCTCTGCCGCACGGTTCAAAAAGAGCCTCTTGTCCATGCCGCGCGTACGCCTGGCCAGCATCCGGCCAATGCGCCCTCCATGCGGTCCTGCGCCCCGGAGAGGGACAACCGAGCGAATTTGCACAAAGATGGCCGGAACAGATCCGCGAATTTGCACAAAGGCGGCTGTGGGTCGCTCCATGCGGCTCGGAAATGGGTGACCTGGTGGTGGTCGGGTGCATCCGTCAGGGCGATTTCCCCGGCGATCGCGGGGATGCTCGTGGCAATGCCGGCGTCGGCCTCGAGAATGGCGGCTGCTTGCGGCCGCTCGGGGGTGTTCCTGGCCCTGCAGGTGGATGGCGTGCCGTAGAGGGCCTCGGCGAGGCAGGCCGTCACGATGTGCGGGTGTTGATTTCCAGCCCGTTCAATTCGCACAAGCGCTCATAGACGTTCTCGACCTGGGCGGCGGCGAGACGTGCCGACTTTTCGTAGCCGTTGTGCGGCTGCACGTGCTGTTTCACGCCATCGATGTGCGAGATAGCCCACCGCCAGAGATCCTTGGTCGGGCCCTGGTCCTCGTAGAAGATGCGACCGAACGCGCGGGGGCCGTCCCATGCCTGGTAGTCGCGATGGCCTTCTCCCGGCCATGTGTCGCGCCAGCGATAGCGCGGGGGTGGGCCTGGGTCATTTGCTGGATCTTCCTTCATGGGCCTCAAATGGGCTGAATTGGGAGCTTTTTAAAGGTTTCCGTGGTCCTATAGGCAATGACGAAGCCGCCACGTAAGCCAAAGTCAAAGCCGCTTCTCCACGAGGACGGCGGGCCGCTGCAAAGCCGCCCGATCCGAAAGCGCGACCCCGCGCAACCGCGATTGCCCTTCGACCCGTTTCCGTCGAAGGTTGAAATCGCCCTGTGCGATCTGCGCATGAAGCCGCCTGTTGGCCCCGAATGGGGCTGGGAGGTGAAATGGGACGGCTACCGGCTGACGGCCTACATCGGGCCGAATGGCGTGCGGCTCATAACACGCGGCGGATACAACTGGACGGATCGGTTTCCAGCGATCGCTGCAGCTGCGCGCGCGCTCGGGCCAGCGACGATGATCCTGGACGGCGAGGCGGTCATTCTCGATGAGCAGGGACGCTCGGATTTCGGGGCTCTGCAGAAGTCGCTCGGCGCCGTCGGCCGTCGTTCGGGGAGCCTGCAGTCGGGTGCGGTTCTGATGGTCTTTGACCTGCTGTATTTCGATGGCCACGATCTGCGGGGCGTCGAATACAGCACGCGCCGGCATTTGCTCGAAGATGCTTTAGAGGGCCTGGACGGTGCGATCAGGGTTTCGGAGGAAATCGCAACTGACGATCCAGCTTCGCTGCTCGATCATGCCTGCAGGCTCGGGCTTGAGGGCATCGTCGGCAAGCGCCGCGATAGCCGGTACCGGGCTGGTAAAACTGGCGATTGGGTCAAGTGCAAGTGCGTCCAGAGCGAAGCATTCGTGATCGTGGGCTTTGAGCCGTCTGCCCTTGGCGCGATCCGGTCGCTGATGCTTGCCGCCTACAAGGGTGACGGCCTGGTCTATGTCGGCTCGGTCGGCAACCTGAAACAGCGCGAGGCCATCGCCCTGCGCGCGACCTTGGACAAGCTGCCATGGCGGCGCAAAGCGCCGCCTGTGGCATACGGCGGCCAGCGATCGGTCGTGTGGGTGCAACCCACCTTGATTGCGGAGGCCGAATATCGTGCATGGACCGACGACGGGAAGCTGAGGCACGCCACCTACAAAGGGCTGCGCGAACTGCAGGACAACGCCGAGATTTACCGGATCGAGGACTGATTGGCGTTGAGCGGCACGGCCGCGAAATGACGAAAGCCCCGGAGCCGGGGCTTTCTTGTGCTGAGGGCCGAGCGGTTAGGCCGCGAGGCGCGAGGCGCTGGCCTTGCGCTCGGTCAGGCTCCAGATGTGCCCGAAGGGATCGAACAGGCTGGCGGAACGGCTGCCTGTGTCGTCCTCTTGGACTGCATCACGCACGGCCGCGCCAGCGGCCCGTGCTTGGGCGACAACGGCGTCAATGTCATCGACGGTAAGGCGCAATACCGCGCTCACAGCGCCGGCGCTTTGCGGATGGAACGGCCCGCCCAGGGACGGGTCAGCCTGACGTCTCGGATTTGCCCCGGCGACGGAAATAGGCATCGAGCCAAGCAGCAGATCCACGGCGATCAGCTCGCCGTCGTTGGTGTGATCGTGAACCTTCTGCGCACCGAAGGCGGTGGCGTAGAAGCCGGCTGCGGCCTGCTCGCGTCCGTGTTCGACGAACAGGGACAAAGTAACGCTGATTTCGCTCATGGCATTCTCCTTCCGTGGGTTTGAATCACCGGTGCAACCTAGCAGGGCGGAGTCCGGATAGACAGTTGCGTTAGTGTGGATAGCTTCGTGGTTATTGGGCATGGATGGCTCCTTTCTGGACCGCCTGTGCGGCGGGAGCTTCCAGCAGCGGAAGGCCTGTAGCGGCGCATGCACCCGAAGGGCTGCAACGGAGTGGAGGAGGGCGAAGCCCTTGCCTGCGGCGCGGCCTGTAGCAGCCTGCTCCCGTTTGCCGCACGGTCCAGTAAGGGGCCTTGCCCCGAGCCGCACGGCGCTGGCCACCGCCACTGGCGAGGGGGTATGCCTAGCTCGGAAATTGGGTTGCCCACCCTCAGAAGAGGGTGAGCTGTGCGGCCTTGGCGGATGGTGGAAGGACCGGGACCGGGGCCGGGGTGGCCACCGGCTGCGGCGAGGCGGGACGGGCTTCAATGGCCCGGCGCGCATCATCGGCACCACGGCGAGCAAGGCGCATGTCCCAGCCGCCCAGGACGTGCGCGGGCGTGAACCAATGTTCGCGCTCTTCCAGCGTGAGCGAATTGCCGACGATGACCACGGCGGGAATGTGCATCAGCGAGAACTGGACGTAGGCCATGTGGACGGCGCGGGGGTCAACGTCGATGGCCGTCACGTGCAAATGCTGCTGGTAGTTGATGCCGGCGTCCTGCATTTCTTGGGCTAAGGCGATGACCATCGCGCCTGCGCCGCAGGCTGGCTCCTGCGCCAGGGCAAAGCCGTTGCGGTCCACGATTTCGCGCAGCTGCGCGCCGTCGCCGATCTGCAGGCGGGCCATGAGGCGGCAGACCTCGTAGGGCGTGAAGAACTGGCCACGTGCGGTGTTGTGCAGCTCCAGTTGGCCGAACACGGTGCCCAGCACGTCGCCGGGGGCGGCTTCCATGGCCATGGTGACCTCGGCCAGGATCTTCGGGAACGTCTCGATCACGTCGCGCTCGTAGCGCCGGACGATTTCCAGATAGCGGGCCTCGCGGGCGTCGCGCTGGCGCAAGTCAACGGCGTTGGCGAACGAAATGGCCATCGCCTCCATGCAGTCGGAAAACACCTGGTACATGTCGTGGCGGTACCGGGCGCTTTCGAGCAGCTTGACGATGTTGCGGATGTGCTGGGCGTTCGCGCTCATTGCCAGCACCCTCCCTCGGCACCGCCTTTCAGCACTGCTGACCGGATGCGATTGACTGCCTCGCGAAGTGAAGTCGCAGTAGCCCAACCGATGCAGTCGCCCCAGCAAGCCTCCTCGCCGGTCGCAGCGAAGACGCGGTAGTACCTGCCCTCTTGTTCAGCACATGCCTCGACAATGAATTTGATGCCATCGGCACGGGTTACTGCGGTCAAGTCACCGATGTTGGGGAGGTGCGAAGCACGCAGTTCGTTGATGTTCTCGATGTGGCGGACGTTCGGGCTCATTGCCAACGCCCTCCCTCGGTTTCGATGAAATCCGGGGGCAGCTGGAAGGCGGCAAGAGCCTTACCCAACGCCTCCTGCACGTCGTTCCAATCGACGTGCGAGGGGTCTTCGATGTAGGCGCCGATGAGGATGCGGCAGGCTTCGGCGGCGTGTGCCGGGTCCGGCTTGACGGCGAGCGGGTTCCGCCGCCCGTGGGTCGGGTGGTGCATGGCGTGCTCCTGTTGTCTTGGGTTTCAGGCCGCGCAGCGGCCCATCGGCCGCCTTACGGGGCGGCCTTCGCGATTTTTCGCAGTCCGTGGCCGTCCGTTCCGTGGCGGGTGGCCTCGGCCACCTGCGGCAGCAGGAAGGCCATCACGTCGCGGGGCTTCTTGGCCGTGTCTGCTGCAAAGCCGCTGCGCAATCCCACCTCCTTCAACATCGGGCCGGGGACGGCCTGCAGGACGCTGTATGCGGCGCTCAGGCTTCCGCTGCGGGTAGCGGCGGTCAGCTGCTCGGCGAGGGCTTGGGGATCGTTCTGGACGGTCATGGCTGCGGCTCCTGGACTTCGGCTGAAAGGGTGGCCGGTTGCCCGGCCACCCTCGGCTTTTAGGCGGCGATCTGTTCCGCCTCGGCTGCGGCCTTGGCCGGAGCCTTCGCCTTCGGCGCTGCCTTGGCGGGCTTGGCCTTCGGTTCTGCCTTGGCCTTCGGCTCGGCCTGCTTCTTCGCCTTCTGCTTCGGGGTGCGGATGCCCTTTGGCACCCAGCCGGAACCGGCCAGCCGCTTTTCGGCCTCGGCGGCAAGCGCGCCTTTCTTCATCGCCATGAGCGCGGTGCTGTCGGCCTCGCCCTTGATCTGCTTGGCCTCGGTCAGCGCCTCGACAACGAGGGTCTTGGAAACACGGCCCAGGTAATTGTCGGCGGTCGGCTCGAAATGCTCGGCCATGTCGAAATCCAGCGTTTCCAGCAGCTTCGCGGTCAGGCCCTTGTGTTCCTCGTTGACGCTGACGGTCAGGGCGACACCCAGCGCGATGATCTTGTCCAGCTGCGCAGGCTTCATTTCCGAAAGCGCGTCCCACAGCTTGCCGTCTGCGGTCGGCAAGTCCTTGATCGCTGCCTTGCACGCTGCGAGGAAGGCGTCTGCGCTGGCCTTGCCCGCGTCGTCAGTGATCGGGTGATAGGTGCGGGTGCCGTAGCCGTAACCGCCGTTGGAAATGCTCAAGTCGGTGGGAACCTCGCGGCTGCTGCCGCGCAGTTCCTTCACGGTCCAGCACGCCAGCAGGATTTTCGCGGCGTCCGGACGTTCGGCAATGACGTTCTGCGCAGCCAGATTGCGGTGACCCAGCAGGGAGCGGCGCAGGGCGTCGGACACGTTATCGCCCTTCGGACGGCCCGCGCTTTCGGTTTCCCGGCCACCGGTGATTTCGCCAGCATCGCCCAGGGCGGCGGCGGCGTTCTTGCGGTCGGCGGCACGAACCTTGCCGCGCTCGATGCGCAGGCCCGCCTGCTGCAGGCACAGGATCACGCCAGCCGATGGCATCGCCTCCGGCGCGTACCGCTTGCTGTCGCGTTCCAGCTGGGCAAGTTCGGCGGCAATGGCTTCCCTGCGCTCGTCAATCTGATCGTCCCGCTCCGATTCCGCATCGGTCAGGAAATCGTCGTCACGGGCTTCGGCAGCTTCGTGCAGCTGTTCCTTCTCAGTTTCCAGCTGCTCGGCTTCTTCGTTGAGCGCGGCGATGCGGTTGGCCGATTCTTCCGGCAGGTCAACGGCAACCATCGACAGGGTGCCGAAAGCGTAGGCGGCGGAGTGATCCCAGGTCGGCCAGATTTCGACCCAGCCCCAGCCCTCGGCTAGCAAGTTTTCCTTGGTCGCTTCCAGCTTGTCGGCCACCAGCTTGTCCAGCAGTTCCGGGTCGGTCAGGATTGCGGCCTGCCCATCGGTGCTGAACAGATCGCGGCGCACTTCACCGCCAGCGGCTTCATAGGCGGCAACGCCACCGATGAACGCCACGCGGTGATCGCGGTCGGCCTCGACTTCGCGGGTCAGGATGGCGCGGCGCAGGTCGGCGGGCTTGGCGGGCCCGTTCCAAGTGTTGCGCCCGTGGGTTTCCCACACCTTCACCTGCACTTCGTGATCGTCGGTCGCGCACAGCGCAATCATCTGATCGGTGCTGATTTCCCCTGCGCCATGGAGTTCCAGCAGTTCCGGGGCTGCGGCCACCAGCTTCAACCGGCGCTGCACCACAAGCGGGGTGACGCCGAAAGTGTCGGCCACGCGGTCGATGGTGAAGCCTTCATCCACCAGCTGCTTGAAAGCATTGAGTTCGTCCACCGGGTTCATGGCCTCGCGCTGCACATTCTCGGTGAGGCTCGCGGTGGTGCTGTCGTTGGCGTCGATAACCAGGACGGACACCGGGGCATCCGCTTCAATCTTTCCTTCGCGCGCCAGCAGGGTCAGGGCGGCGAAGCGACGGCCACCAGCATCCACCTGATAGGTGCCGTTCTCGGTCGGGCTGACAACGAGGTTCTGCAGCAGGCCCACGGCTGCGATGGACGCGGCGAGCGCGGTCACATCGCCGGGGTTATCGCGCACATTCTTCGGGGAAACGACCAGCTGGGACAGCGGCAGGGTGGTGGTGGTCATGGGAAATCTCCTTTGCGGTTGGGTTGGGTACTGCGGGTGTTGCGGGGGTGCTGCCGTCAGTAGTCGGACGGCAGCTGGATGGTGGTGACGCTGCGGTCAGCTTCGGTGATGACCCACACGTCCTGATTTCCGACCGGGTAGCTCGACAGGATGCGGCTCCCGTTCTCGATGGCCTCGCGGTTGGCCTCGGCGTCGTCCGGGCAGACGTTCCCAAAATCACCACGGGCATGGCGGCGGATCAGGGTGACGAAATCGACCTCGTTACTCGCCAGCACTTCAATTGCAGCAGGGGTTGCGGTCACCGCCCCCAGCTCGAAAAGAACACATGCTTTGCAAGATGCTTTCTTCGCCGGCTCTTGCTGTTGCTGGTGATTTACCGGTGCAGTCATGTCGGTTTCCTTCGTGCTGGTTGAGTGGTTGAACATGCTTCGCTGAGTGCCTTCTTGCGCCGTAATGCCCATGCTCAGACCGGCCCATTAGGGCGACTGGCAAGGGCGACACCGGAAGCCGCAGCGCGGCCGCAGGCCGTGACCGGGTGAGGATGGCGGCGCGAGCGGACCCTTGCCTGGCGACCGGGCCGGGCTAGCTTCTTGGGCAGGCGCAAGGGGTTAGGCCTCAGCGGGGCAGGCTTTGTTCAACCTCAGCCGCAGGAACTGGACATGCACCGGGGAAGGCGCGCGACAGCGCGTGCCGTCGGGTAAGCGGAGCGCGCAGCGCCGTCAGGCGCGAAGGCGAAAGGCGACCGTCAGGGCGCGCAGGATGGAAGCCCGAAGGGCCGAGACCCTTGGGGCTCGGTTCACGACAGCCCGGGCCGTAGGCTTCGCACAGATGTACTTCCAGGCAGTGCAAATGGTCCTAGCCCATCCGCCCTAATTGCCCCTGATGATGTGAAATCGCTATTCAGCGTACAACAAGACCCGAATTCGTGAAGTGTCAGGACGTGAAGAAACGACACAACGAAAGATGGTACAGTATCCACACTCCATAACCTCGTCAGGCATAAGTATGAACAGGAGATTTATCGGGAAAGTTTGTGTGTCACTGCTGATGGCCTCTGCCCTGGCTCAACCGGCTACGGCGAAACTCTCGGACACCACAGCGACTATTCCGGCGAATATTCTGGAACTGATCGGAACCTGCGCCCCGGACGTGCATCCGAACACGATGTGGAAGATCCTCGGACACGAATCCGGTTTCACACCCTTCATCATCGGCGTGAACGAAAAAGGGAAAGAGCGACAGGTTTTTCGGCTGAAAACGCAGCAGGAAGCAGGGCAGAAGGCCCGCGAACTGATCGCGCAAGGCAAGAGCATCGACATGGGCCTCGGACAGATTTGGTCGGGCAACCTGAAAGGTTTGAAGCTCACGCCCGAAGAGGTGTTCGAGCCGTGTACGAACGTCGCGGCGGCGGCGGGTCTGCTGATGGAAGCCTACGAACGGGCCCTGAAACAGGGTTTCACCGACGCGAAGGCGATGGATCAGGCCCTGTCGCTCTACAACACGGGCAAATTCGATAACGGCATCGCCAACGGCTACGTGAGCAAGGTTCGTGGCAAGCGTTACAAGGTGCCGGCGATGGACGATGAGGCGGGCGAGGCGGCTCTGCCGCCTGCGGTGCTGCAGGCGAAGCCGGAAGCGCCGCCACCCGCCTGGGACGTCTTTGCGAATGCGCGGTATCGCGGGCCTCGCCCGCAGGAAACCGCCAACCCACCGAGCGGCGAGCAGCAGACAGCGGCTGCGGAACCCGCCTCGGTGATGCTTTTCAGCGAACCTCGCTGACCCACGACCACCCGGAGAACCGGACGTATGACAACGCAGGAAACCCCGCGCGCAAGCGCAACCGCATGGCCACATGCGACAACCGCCGCGAAGCTCGAGGACGCGCTTGGCGGCCTGAAAGAGCAGGTCGGAGCCACCGCCAGCTTGCTGGTGGACGACGTGTCGCGCATGGATGCACAAGCCCGCCTGCGGCAGGCGCACGTGCGCATCGCGCAGCTGGAATTCGAGGCACGGGCGATCCACGCCATTGCTCTTGGCCAGCGTAAGAACATTCAGGATCTGAGCGCGGCCGACGTGATCGACGCCGGCGAAGCTGCCGGGTTGTTCATCGTCTCGGACGCGCCAGCGCCGAAGCTGGAGCCGCTGGACAGGATGGAAACGCGGTGCCCCCGCTGCAGCGGTCTGTTGATGACCTGGACAGCGACAGGCTGCACGCCCGGCGTGCCGGGCTCGTATTACACCGAGGATGGTGACTGCCTCCCGGGCGCGCCGTTGAATTTCGCCGGATGCGCAAGCGCGAGCATGGTGATGGTCGGCCGATGCCCGCATTGCGCGGCTCGGTACTGGTTGCTCGAAGTGTTTTTGCACGATGGCGGGCAAGATGCCGTCATCGAAATCATGTCCGACGAGCCGGATTGGGAGGTCCAATTCACGGCTGGCGGCAACTGGATGGCCTACTCCGCGGTCAACAGCGCGGCCGAGCGGGGCTATGCGCATTACATCGGGCCGATGCTGGTACCGGCCGGCATGGAGACGCATGGCCGCAACGGCGTCTCGGCGTGCGGCGGCGGGGCGTTCTGGAACCACGCGCTGGCGGTGTTCGAGTCCTACAGGCCGAGGATTGAGGCTGTGCAGCGCGAGCTGGTGCAGGCCGTGTCCGGTGAAGGAGCGTCCGCATGAGCACGCTGATGATTGTGGAATCGCCGGCCAAGGCGAAATCGATCGGCGCCTACCTGGGCGGGGATTACGTGGTGATGGCGAGCTACGGACATGTTCGTGATCTGCCAGCGACGGGCCAGGAACCGGGCGAGCTGACTGTCGGCGTGGACAAGGATTTCGGGGCCCGCTACGAAATCGGTAATGACCGCGCGAAAGCCACGGTGAGCCGACTGCGCGAAGCGGCGAAGAAGGCGACGCGCGTGGTGCTGGCCACCGACCCCGACCGCGAGGGCGAAGCGATCGCATGGCATCTGCAGCAGGTGCTTAACCTGAAAAATCCCGACCGTGTGACCTACCAGGAAGTGACAAGCACGGCGGTTCGCGCAGCGCTGGCCAAGCCGCGCACCATCAATTTCGAGCTGGTGCATGCGCAGGAAGCACGGCGCGTGGTGGATCGCCTCGTGGGCTACACGGTGAGCCCGCGCCTGAGCAAGTTGGCGGGCGAGAAGCTGTCAGCGGGCCGGGTGCAGACCCCGGCGCTGCGCCTGGTAGTCGAGCGCGAGCGCGAGATTCGTGGGTTCAAGGTGCAGCAGCACTATGGTGCTGAACTGGCGTTCTCGGGGGGCTGGAAAGCGACGTGGACGGTCAAGCCGCACCTGGCCAATGGCGCGGAATACTGGACCGACAAGGATGTTGCTACGCGGATTTCTGGCGTGCGCCGACTGCTCGTGCATGGGTTCACGGATGGCAAGGCGAAGGAAGCGCCGCCGGCGGCGTTCACCACGTCCACGCTGCAGCAGGAAGGCGGCAAGCGTCTCGGGTTGTCGGTGAAGGAAGTCATGGACGCCGCTCAGGGGCTTTTCGACAGCGGCCTGATTACCTACCACCGCACGGATTCCCCGAATTTCCTGGATGAGGGCTACGGCCTCATCAGCGCCTATGCGCAGGAGGCGGGCTTGCCTCTGGCGCCTGAGCGCCGGAGCTGGAAGGCCAAGGCCGGCGCGCAGGAAGGCCATGAAGCGATCCGGCCGACGAAATTCGCGGTCGAGGCGGCGGGCGCTACCGAGAACGAGCGTCAGCTGTACGCGCTGATCCGCATGCGCGCATTGGCCAGCCAGCTGGCCGATGCGACCTATGCCACACGCACGGTGCAGCTGCGTGCCCTGGACGCCGATCCGGTCAATGACGTGCTGCCCGGTTTCGAGGCCAAGGGCCGGGTGCTGATCGACCGCGGCTGGCGTGTCCTTTACGCCGGCGACGCCAAGGACGAGGGCGAGGACGCGAGCGAAGATGAGCAGGCGCTGTCGAACCCGATTCCGCAGCTGGAGGTCGGGACGGAGATTTCGGCCGAGAACGGTCGCCTGCTGGAAAAGAAGACTGCGCCTCCCAAGCGCTACACCGAGGCCGGGTTGGTCAAGAAGCTGGAAGAACTCGGGCTGGGCCGCCCGGCCACCTATGCGTCGATCCTGGGCAACATTGCCACGCGTAGCTACGTCACGGTCGAAGGCGGCAAGCACAAGGTGCTGGCGCCGACGCAGACCGGCGAACGGCTGATTGATGCAGTGGTGGGGAAGTGCCGGTTCGCGGACTACGATTACACCGCCGGCATGGAGGATGAGCTTGACCAGGTGGCGGCCGGGAACCGGCCTTACGTCGATGTGGTCGGCGCGGCCTGGCGCCAGCTGGAAAGCGAGCTGCCCGGTCTGCAGATGACAGCCGCCGAGCCGGAGCACAAGTGCCCGGACTGCGACCGAGGGCTGCGCCGTATCAAGGGAGCGAACGGCTTCTTTTGGGCCTGCACGGGCTATTCGGCCGATCCGCAGTGCAAGACGACGCTGCCCGATGCGCGCGGCAAGCCGGGCAAGCGGGTTGAGGCCAGTGCCGAGCACAAGTGCGACGACCCGGCCTGCGGCAAGCCCCTGATCCACCGCGTGAAGAAGGAGACCAAGGCAGCCAAGGGCTACGATTTTTGGGGCTGCAGCGGTTTTCCGACCTGCAAGCGCAATTACAAGACGGGGCCGGATGGCAAACCCGTGATGAACGGCAAGTAAAGCGGACGGATATTCACACTATGATGTGTCGGAACGGAGTATTCTGTAGCAACGGAATAAAGGGGCGTGATGTGCCCGGCAGGGTTTTCTGCCGAGGTTGTTCACGATGACTACACTGCAGCACCCAACCAACAGGAGTCATTACCTCGATGCTGCACATTGACGAACAAGCTCTGACCTTGCTGCTGCAGACGGGCGGTATCACACAGATCGAATTGCGCCCGGCAGGTCGCGGCTACGGTGTGTTCGTGTGCATGGATCGCAAAGAAGATGGGCCCAGCACGGCAATGCTCATCACCGCGCGAATGAAGCACCAGAAGCGCAAGTTGCCGCGCACGTGGCCCACCACGGATGCATGCGTGCAGTTCCTGAAAGGCAAGGCCCAGGAGCTGCCGTCCATCAAGATCGACGTCAATCAAGGGGGAGACGACACGAAAACCACCTCGCACCACCCGTAGTAGCCGCCGGCCGACCGGCGTTTCTCAATCAATCCCAACTGTCTGGAGAGTTACAACATGCAAGCGACCTCGCTTGGTGAACGCACCCGCTCGACCAATCGCACCTTCGTGACGGCCGTATTGATGGCCGCTGCGCTGGCAATGCTGCCCGATCTGGCCTTCGCGCAGGCTGCGCCGTGGGAACAGACCGCGCAGAACACCTACAACCTCATCATGTCCATCGTCCGCTGGGTCGCCATCATCGGCGTCGTCGGCTGCGGCGTTGCCGCGATGTTCGGCAAGCTCAGCTGGGACTGGGCCGGCAAGATCATCATCGGCCTGGTCCTGATCTTCGGCGGCACCCAGCTGGTCGATTACTTCCGTTCGGGCATGGGCGGCTGACCCATGGCCAGGGAAACGGCCCAGGTCGATCCCTTGTTCGTAGGTGCCACCCGACCGGCAACGGTCGGGGGCATCACCTACGAGGCGATCGTTTTCATCGCGATGGCGGTGGGCATGGGATACGTCATTACGGCGAATTTCCTGTGGCTGCTTGCCTACGCGCCGCTCCACGCCATCGCGTACGGGATCTGCAAGAAAGACCCGCGTGCCTTCCGCCTCCTGTTCCTGATGCTTGCGAGCAAGGGGCGCTGCATGAACCGCGCGATCTGGGGCTGCGCCTCCTATTCACCGCTGCCATTCAGGAAGAGAAAATGAATCGCTCGCAAGCGGCTACCAACCGGGAAGTGCCGGTTTCAAAGACGATCCCCTACCGGTCGCACGTTTCTCCGTACGTGGTGAACACCGAAGCCGGCGACCTGGTGACCGTGTTCAAGGTCAGCGGCGTCGCGCACGAAAGTGCTGACGTTGAGGACGTGGACAGCTGGCACAACCGCCTCAACGGCCTGCTGAAAACGATCCAGTCGCCCAATGTGACCCTGTGGACGCATACCATTCGCCAGAAGCGCGGGGAGTATCCGCAGGGCGATTTCGAGCCCGGCGCGTTCGCAGCCGAGGTCGATGATGCGTACAGGGGGCGCGTCACGCAGACGGAGTTGATGGCCAATGACCTGTATGTGACCGTCGTCTACTCGCCCAACGAGAACAAGCTGAAAAAGCTCGTTGCCAAGATTTTCGACCGGCTGGACCCGGCAGAAGTACGCGCCAAGATCGAGGATGCCCTGGAAGCCATCGAGGACGTGGCGCGCCAGGTCAAGGCCGGTCTCGGCGAATGGGGTCCTGTGCGGCTTGGTTGGTATGAAGAAGATGGTGTGACCTATTCCGAGGTCATGGAGTTGTTCGGCTACCTGCTGAACATGGAATGGCAGCGCTGGCCGGTGCCCCGCCTGAACCCGGGCGTGGACACGACCATCGCCGGTGTGCTGGCAACGGCCCGGCCCTTCATGGGTGCTGAGGCCTTCGAGATTCGCGGCGCAACAAAGTCGCGCGTGGGCGGCATCTTGGCCTTGAAGGAATATCCGGCCTGGACCTCGCCGGGTTTCGTCAACAAGCTGTTGGATCTGCCGTGCGAGTTCATCCTGACGCAATCGTTCCGCTTCATCCCGAAGCAGGCGGCGTTGGGCATGCTGACGCGCCAGCAGAGCAAGATGGTGCAGTCGGGTGAAGTCTCCAACTCGCTGATCCAGCAGATAGATGATGCGCTGGATCACCTGTCGGCCGGCCGCTTTGTTATGGGCGAACATCACCTGTCGCTGACGCTGCTGGCCGGTACCGTCAAGGAGGTGAACGACAACATTGCCGTGGCCAAGTCGAACCTGTCCGACTGCGGGGGTGTGCCCGCACGGGAAGATTGGGGCCTGGAAGCGGCTTTTTGGGCGCAGCTGCCGGGGAATTTCCGCTGGCGCTCACGTCCCGCGCCGGTCACCTCGTACAACTTTGCGGGCTTCTGCGCGATGCACAACTTCCCGACGGGGTTGGCGGCGGGAAACCAGTGGGGCCCGGCGGTCACTATGTTCAAGACGGCGAGCGGCACGCCGTACTACTTCAACTTTCACCTGCCGCCGAAGAAGCGCAAGCGCGGCAGGGACGCTCTGCGCCAGGTCGAGGTCAAGGTTGATGATCGGGTGGCCGGCAATACGCTCATCATCGGCCCGACCGGTTCGGGCAAGACGGTGGTGCAGACGCTGCTGCTGGCGCAGCTGGAAAAGTTCAAGCCGACGATCTTCTACTACGACAAGGATCGCGGCATGGAAATTTTCTTCCGTGCCCTGGGCGGGAACTACCTGACGATCGAGAACGGCATTCCGACCGGCTTCAATCCGTTCCGCATCGAACCCAATGCCGGCAACGTGTCCTTCCTGCAGACCATCGTCCGCAAGCTGGTGAAGGCAGGCGGCGACGTGCATCTGACGCCGGTAGAGGAAAAGGACATCGACAACGCCATTGATGGCGTGTTGGGCCTGCCCGAGGAAATGCGGCGGCTGGGGGCGATGCTGCAGTTCATGGACCCGACTGACCCTGCAGGCCCGGCCGCGCGTCTGCAACGCTGGTGTGCTGGCGGTGCGTTGGGCTGGGTGTTCGACAACGAGGTCGATGAAATCGACCCGAACAAGAACCGCATCAATGGCTTCGACATTACGGACCTGCTCGACAACGACCAGGTGCGCGAGCCGGTGCTGATGTACCTGCTGCATCGCCAGGAAGAAGTCATCGACGGCCGGCGCATCGTGCTGGGCATGGATGAGGGCTGGAAGGTTCTCTATGACGAATGGCTGAGCGCCTATGTCGAAAACAAGTTGCTGACCATCCGTAAGCAGGATGGCTTCGTGGTTTTCGGCACGCAGAACCCCAGCCATGTCATCAAGTCGCGGATCGCAGACACCCTGGTACAGCAGTCGGTGACGCAGATTTACATGCCGAACGACAAGGCATCGCGCGAGGATTACATCAACGGTTTCAAGCTGTCCGAGCGCGAATACGAAATCATCAAGGATGTGATGCCGGCAATGCCCGGCCGCTACTTCCTGGTGAAGCAGGGCAAGCACTCCGCCATCTGCGAACTCGATTTGGCAGGCCTCGACAACATCCTGGCGGTGCTCTCCGGCACCACCTCGACGGTCGAGCTGCTGAACCACATCCGCGCCGAACTCGGCCCGGACTGCACGCCGGCAGATTGGCTGCCGGTGTTCCACGAAAGGAGGAAGTTGTCATGAGCAAGATGAAGGCATTGGTCGTGGGCGTCGCCCTGGCCATCGGGGGCGGCGCCATCACGGCTCCGGCGTTCGCCAGCGGTGTGCCGACGGTGGATGTGGCGGCGATCGCGCAGATGATCCAGCAGTTCCAGATGCTGGAAAAGCAGCTGACGAACATGCAGGACCAGCTGAAACAGGCCGAGCAGCAGGTGAACGCCGTGACCGGCAAGCGGGGCATGGAAAAGATGCTTCGCAATGAAGCCGAAGGCCTCATTCCGACGAACTGGCAGGAAACGCTGGCGCAGATGAATGGCGGCAAGATCGGCAACCTGGCGCAGTCGATCAAGCAGAATGCGTCGCGAGTGGACAGCGGCCTGCTGAACCGGTTGCTGCCGGCTGAATCCGCATCGGCGTCGGACAGCTTCGCCAATTCGGCGGCCAACGCCCAGGCAACTGCAGGGCAGGCCTACGAGCTGAGCGGCCAGCGTTTCACCCGACTCCAGAAGCTGATGGACGAAATCGGCAATACGACCGACGCCAAGGGCATCGCCGAACTGCAGGCCCGCATCGGCGTGGAGCAGGCCATCCTGCAGAACGAGACGATCAAGATGCAGGCGCTGGCACAGACTGCATCGGCCCAGCAGGCAATCCAGCAGCAGCAGATGCGCGAAATGACGCTGGATCGTGCCTCCACCAGCAACAGCATGCCGTCGGTGAGGTGATCGCATGAAGCGCCAGACAGGCTTTGCATGGCTGCTGGCGGGCATCGCAGTCGGCCTTTTGGCCGGCTGCGATTCTGAGCCCGCGCGGTCCGTGGAGTGGTACCAGGCCCATCCGGCCGAACTGGACGCCAAGGTGAAGGAGTGCAGCCGAAAGGCCAAGCTCGAAGCCGACGCCTCCGGCAACTGTGCCCGCGCGATGCAAGCGGGTGTGATGGACAAGCCCTCGGGCACGAGCCCGTAAGGCGAGGAGGCCGTTATGGCGACAAGTAATCTGCAGCTCTACTCCTGGCTTTACGCGCAGTTCGACAGCGTACTGACCGGGTACATTGCCCAAACCTCGGGGCAGATCGTCGGCGCGATTACGCCTGTGGCGTACATCATGTTCGGCATCTACATCGTGCTGTGGGGCTTCTCGATGGTGCGCGGTCTGATCGATGAGCCCGTGACAGACGGCCTTTTCCGCCTACTGAAAATCGCGTTGATCCTCGGATTTGCCCTGAATACCGGGCGGTATCAGGTCGAAGTCGTCGAATTCTTCATGCGCACCCCGGATGCTCTGGCGAACGTGCTGGCGCTGAAAGGCTCGGCGGCAGCTGGCGACGTTTCCACGTTCCAGACCCTGGACACGCTGATTAACCGGACGGTGGACGTGGCGCGAACCGCGTGGAACGAGGCGGGCGTGTTCAACGGCAACATGGGCATGTACCTGGCGGCCGCAATGGTGCTGGTGTTCGGCCTGCTGTTCTCGGCTGCGGCTGGGATCATCGTGCTGGTTGGCAAAATCGCCATGGTGCTGCTGCTGGCGCTGGGGCCGATTTTCATTCTGATGACGATGTTCAAGACCACGCAGCGCTTCTTCGACGCGTGGTTGGGTCAGGTCATCAACTACATGATCCTGCTGGTGCTGGCCCTGGCCGTGGTCACGATGTTCATGTCCATCATGGAAATCGTCGTGCAGAACGCCGGCGAGAAGATGCTGGCCAAGGCCACTCTCGAAGCAATTTCCACGATCACCCTGGTGTCAATTTGCTGCACGGCCCTGCTGTTCCAGGTCGGGCCGATCGCCAGTGCCTTGGCGGGCGGTGTCGCGCTGGCCACCACCGCGGCCGTGGGCCGTGCGGTTGGTAGTGGTGCGGCTGCTGCCGGGAAGGGCGTGGCCATGGGCAAGGCCGGTTTGTCGGCGGCCAAGGGACCTGCGGGCCTTGCGTTCTACGCGGCGTCCAAGACGGTCGGCGGGATGTTCCGAGCAGGCAATTCCATCCGGCGCGGCTAAGCGATTTTCCGCAGATTTTCAAACAACCAAACAGGTGAATTCCATGCGTTTCATTTGCGTTTTGCTTGTCGCCCTGAGCCTCGGCGGATGCGCGTCCTACCGCAACCGCCCGGTCCAGCCCGACAGCAATTACTGGCCCATCAACAAGCAGATCCCGCAGTCCGGAGAACAGGCGAATGGCTAAGGCGACCGAAGCAATGACCGAGAAGCAGCAAACCTACGCCGAGCTGACAAAGGCGTTTGAATCCGACGTGGTGACCTCGGCGCGCCGCAGCGCCAAGCTGGCCTGGCTCGGCTGCATTCTGCTGGGTGTCGTGGCAGTGGCACAGGGTCTGGCAATTTTCGGCCTGACGCCCCTGCATCGGATCGAGCCCTATGTGGTGCGCGTGGACGAAGCGACCGGCGCCGTCGATTCTGTGGCGAAGCTGAATGCAACGTCGCGGACGGAGACGGAAGCCGTCAACAAGTACATGGTCGGCAAGTACGTGCGAGCCCGCGAAGAGTACAGCGCGCAGCTGGCGCCGGTGAACTACAAGACCGTGGCCCTCATGTCGGCGTCGCCGGTGGCCAACCTCTACCACGAGGCGTTCAAGCCGGAAAATCCGAAGTCGCCGTTGAAGGTCTACGCGGGCGGCGGCAACGTCAACATCCGCATCCTCAACGTGTCGTTCCTCGGCCCGAACATCGCCAGCGTCCGCTACGAAAAGACGATCCGCGCCAATGATGCGGTCACGCGCTCGATGTGGCTGGCAACGGTGACCTTCCGGTACTCGAACGCGCCGATGAGCGAGGATGACCGCCTGGTCAATCCGATTGGCTTCGAGGTCACCGATTACCGCAACGATCCGGAAGTGGGGGGTTGATGATGAAGCGTGCATTCCTCGCAGCGGCAATGACGCTGGCCACCGCCGGCGGCGCCCACGCTGAATTGCTGCCCACTGGCGGCGCAGCCGATCAGCGCGTCAAAACGGTCAACTACGACGGCAGCAACGTGGTGCGCATCGTCGGGCATTACGGGTTCGTCACCCACATCCAGTTGGGTGAGGGTGAAACGGTTGGCAGCGTGGCCATGGGCGATTCCCTGGCCTGGGAAGTGGCGCCGACTGGCAACCACCTGTTCGTGAAGCCCCGCGAACCGAACGCCACCACAAACATGAGCGTGGTGACCAAGCCGAACAACCGCGTCTATCAGTTCGTGCTGACCGCCCATCAGAGCCAGAACGGAGCGCGTCCGCGCCCCAACGACATGTTTTTCGCTGTCAATTTCCGCTACCCGGAGGACGAGCGCCGCGCGAAGGCAGCGGCGTCGGACAAGGCCAAGGCGGAAAGCAGCCTGGCCATGACCCGCATCGTCGGGAAGAACTTCAATTACTGGGCCTGCGGGTCGAAGGCGGTCGCACCCGACCAAGCCATGGATGATGGCCGCTTCACCTATCTGCGGTTCTCGGCCAACCGGGACATGCCGGCCGTGTTCGAGGAACTGGCCAAGGGCAAGGAAGCCCTGGTGAACACCCACGTCGAAGGTGACTGGATCGTGGTGCAGCGCGTGTTGCCGCGACTGATCCTGCGTCGTGGTGACCAGGTGGCGTGCGTCGAGAACCGCGCATTCGATCCGAACGGGGTGAGCACGCCCACAAGCACGGTCAGCGACACCGTGCGCCGCGCGATCCGCGATCCGCGCCCCTAACCCAGCCGACAACAGGACATTTCGATGAGCGAGAACGATACCAATCAGGACGTGCCGGGCCAGCTGGGCGATGAGCGCAGCGTGCCGTCGGTCAACAAGCGCAAGAAGAACGGCAAGGCCGGCAAGATCGCCGGGGCGGCCGCGATGGTGTGCCTGGTGCTGGTGATGGCGTGGATGCAGTTTGCGCCGAAGGGCGCGCCCGAAGCGCGCAAGGAAGAAGAATCCACGCAGGCCCGCCGTGGTCTGCCGGACCTGACCATGCCAGTGGTCGAAGCCCCGCCACCGCCTCCGGCCGAGGTGCCGCCTCCGGCTCCTGCTGCGCCGCCTGCCCCTGCAGGTAATCCGAACATGGGCTATCAGGAGCAGCAACGCCAGCCGACTGAGGCCGAGCTTCTACTGGAACGCCGCAAGCGTGCCCCGATCTTCGCGTTCGGCAATGCTGGCGGTCAGGCTGCAGGCGACGGCAACACTGCTGGTGGCGCGGCATCGCTGGACGCCGGCAATGGCGGCTCGCTGGGGGGCGACGGCGAAGACGGCCCGGACCGCGATTCGCTGGCCGTGAACCTGCAGAGCACCAAGTTCGACTCTTCGCGCGCCAGCATGCTGACGAACCGGAATTTCCTGCTGACCGCCGGTACGATGCTGGACTGCACGCTGGTGACGGCGCTGGATAGCACGCTCCCAGGCAAGACCAAGTGCCAGCTGTCGCGCAACATCTACAGCGACAACGGCAAGGTGCTGCTGCTGGAACGCGGTTCGATCGTGGAAGGTGAGTACCGGTCGGGCCAGATGCGCCAGGGCATGAACCGGATCTTCGTGCTTTGGACCCGCGTGCGAACCCCGCGTGGCGTGCAGGTGCCGCTGGATTCGCCAGGCGCCGACGAGCTGGGCCGTTCGGGCCTGAGCGGCTGGGTCGAGACGCATTTCTGGAAGCGCTACGGCAGTGCGCTGATGCTGAGCCTCGTGGACGACACGGCAGAGTACCTGGTGCAGAAGCAGCGTTCGCAGGGCGGCGACAGCATCTCGTTCTCGGGCGCCGGCGATGCCACCTCGCAGGCGGCCGCGATCGCTCTGCAGAACTCGATCAACATCCCGCCGACGCTGAACAAGAACCAGGGCGATATCGTCAACATCTACGTCGCCCGCGATCTGGATTTCAGGAGCGTGTATGACCTCCGCAGCAACTAATCATCGTCCGGACCATGCGCTGCGCCAGTACATGGCGCCGCTGGCCAAACTGTTGGCAGAGAATGTGACCGAAGTCTGCGTGAACCGTCCGGGCGAAGCCTGGACGGAATCTCAGGCTGGTTGGCAGCGCCATGAAATGCCCGAGCTGACCTATCCGAAGCTGAAGCAGCTGGGCTCGCTGATCGCGACCTTCAATCAGAGCGGGTTCCGAGAGGACAGTCCGTACCTCTCCGGGGTGATGCCCGACCGGGAGCGCGTGCAGGTGGTCATGGCTCCGGCCACCACCGAGGGCACGATTTCCTTCACGATCCGCAAGCCGAGTCTGACCGAGAAGACGCTGGAAGAACTGGACGGCGAAGGTTCCTTCGCCGGTGCGCAGCTGGCCAGGGAAGGCCTTACGGAAGTCGATGAGCAGCTGGTGCGCCTGCGCAATGAACGCCGGTTCCGAGAGTTTCTGGATCTGGCGGTGCAGGCGAAGAAGAACATTCTGCTGGCGGGCGCCACCGGCTCCGGCAAGACCACCGTGATGCGGGCCCTCGTGGCCCGCATCCCACACAGCGAGCGTGTGATTACGATTGAGGATGCCCACGAACTGTTCATGGAGGGTCATCCGAACAAGGTCCACCTGTTCTACCGCGCCGCAAGGCCGGGTGAGGCGGGCGTGCAGCTGACGGCGCAGGAAGCGCTGCGCTCCTGCATGCGCATGAAGCCTGATCGGATCTTGCTGGCCGAGCTGCGTGGTGCGGAGGCATGGGACTACATGGACAGCTTGAACACGGGCCATCCCGGTTCACTGTCCTCGATCCACGCCAACAGCGCGCTCGACGCGATGACGCGCTTGGTGTCGCTCCTCAAATCCAGCCCATCGGGCCGTGATTTGCCGCCGGCTTACCTGCAGCAGATGTGCTTCGAGACGATCGACGTGGTGCTCTTCTACCGGAAGCGGAAGATGCAGGAACTGTATTTCGATCCGCATCGCCGGCTGGCCTCGTCGCGCGTCAACTCGACCCTTTCGGAGGCAGCATGAGCAAGCAACCGCCCATGTGGGCGAAAGTGGTCATCGGTGTGGTGTTGGTCGGCGTCATGGTTGCCTGCTGGGCCAGGCTCGGCGCGGAAATCTTCGTGCCGCTGGCCAAGGTCAACGTCGAGCCGGGTTTCCTGACGCTGTACCAATACTGGCAGCACTACGGTGACCAGCAGCGCCTGATGCAGCACATGTACGTGGCCATGGGTGGCGCTTCATTGCCGTTCGTGTTGTTGGGCTGGCTGATTTTCAGCAAGCGCGACGACCGGCCGCTTCATGGCGCTGCGCGGTTCGCCAAGCTGAGCGAAATCAAGAAGGCGGGCCTGCTGGGCGACAAGGGCATCCTGGTTGGGAAGCTCGGCGACGACTACCTGATGTATAGCGGCGACAGCCATGCCCGCGTTGCTGCGCCCACGCGCGGCGGCAAGGGCGTCGGCATCGTGATCCCGAACCTGCTGAACTGGGGCGAGTCCGCCGTGGTGCTCGACATTAAGCAGGAGAACTGGGATCTAACCTCCGGTTTCCGCACCGCGTGCGGCCAGGCCTGCTACCTGTTCAATCCGGGCGCTCGCGACGGCCGCTCGCACGGCTGGAATCCGCTGCATTACGTTGCCGATGAGCCGGGCGCGCGCGTCAACGACATTCAGAAAATCGCCGGCATGATCTGGCCGGACCCGGCTGACGGCGGCGATCCGATCTGGACCGCTTCCTGCCGATCGCTGTTCCTGGGCACAGTGCTCTACCTGATGGAAACGCCGGGTGAGCCGGTGACGCTCGGCGGGGTGCTGCGGTTCGGCATGCGGGCCACGGCGAAGTCGCTCAAAGCGAAGCTGGCCAGCCGGCAGGAGTCGGATGACCCGCTCTCGGCCGAGTGCATCATGGCGCTGTCCGATTACCTGGACACCAGCGACAACACCCGCACGTCGATCCGCAAGAGCTTCACCAGCCGCCTCGAGCTTTGGCAGAACCCGATGATTGACGCCGCCACGTCGCGGAACGATTTCGACCTGCGCGACCTTCGCCGCAAGCCGATGACCATTTACATCGGCATCACGCCGGACGACCTGGACCGCCTCGCACCGATCATCAACCTGCTGTTCCAGCAGATCATCGACCTGAACACGCGCCAGCTGCCGCACCAGGTGGGGCCCGATGAGCTGCCGCTGAAATACAAGTGCCTGCTGCTGATGGATGAATTCATGGCACTCGGCAGGATTCCGATCCTGCAGAAGGGCATTTCCTACATCGCCGGTTACGGCTTGCGCATCCTCGCGATTTTCCAGAGCCCCGGCCAGGTACGCGATCCGCGCGCCGGCTACGGTCCGGACGGCGCCGATACGATCTTCGACAACATGGACGTGAACGTGGTGTTCACGCCCGCGAACATCCGCATTGCCGAGGAAATTTCCAAGGAACTCGGTACCGAGACGGTCAAGAAGAAGTCGAAAGGCAAGTCGGGCATCGCCTTCAAGTCGAAGAGCCATTCCGAGAACGAGTCCGAGCACAGTCGCGCGCTCCTGCTGCCGCAGGAGGTGAAGGAAATCGGCCAATGGGAGGAAATCCTGTTCGTGCGCGGCACGAAGGCGATCCAGTGCGAGAAAGCCCGGTACTTCCTGGACCCGGTTTTCACGGACCGCCTGCGCTCGGTGTCGAAGATCCTGCAGGAGGGCTGCAAGGAAGGGGAGCCGCCGGCGCGCGAGCTGTTGGAGCACGCCGCGCAGAGCGGCAGCCTGGCCGCCGATGTTCCGGTGCTGACGCCGGTCAAACTCGACCTGCAGGACGCGGCGAAACTGGCTCTTGCCCAACTGGATGACAGTCCTTCGCGCCCGGTCACGGCAGAGGACATGGAAAACCTGCAGAATCTCGGGGCGGACGATTTCGATATGAATTTCTCGGACGTGGAAGTTCCGAGTGGACCGCTCACGGATGAGCAAGCCGCGGCCATTGCGGCCGCATTATTAGACCGAGCGGCATAACCGCATAACGGAGCAATCATGGTGGATGACAAGGGTATTACCGTACAGGGTGGGGAACCGAACGGCGCACAGCTGGCAGCTGCTGCGCGTCTGCGAAATGACCTCGATCGGGATGGCACACAGGATCACCTGGCCGGGACGTCGGCGGATTCAAGGGCTCGGCCCGATTGGGAGACATTCGCCCGCGAGCGTGAAGATGAGCGTGAGCGGCTGCAGTCCAATTATCAGGCTCGTCGCAGTGATCTGCATCAGGCCGGTGCTGAGCTGCACACCGCGATGGGGAACGACCCGAGAATTGCGGAGTCGTCGCTGCACGGCGAGCTGGGTGAAAGCCTCAAAGCAGAGAATGCTGCTTTCCCCTTGCGAATGACGCAGGCGATTAACGCCGCAAAGGCCGAGCTGGATCGGCGGGCGAAGGAGCCCGGCGATAAGGCGGCCGAGGCCTGGAAAGTGGGCGAGGTAAGGGTCGGGGTTGTTGCTGCAAGCGCAGCCTACGAGCGGGCCAGGATGGACCTGGCCGAGAACACCAATCTGCAGCACAGCGTCGATCGGTCGGCCCGGAATCTGCGCGATGCTGGCCTGCAGCTGCAGGATGGAATGTCTCGCGATCCGCAGTGGCAGGGCACGGCTGCGGAGGCCGAGCTGCAGGCGTCCCTGCAGGAAGACGTTGCCCGCCGGCACCCCGAGCGAATGGCGCTCGCTGTGCGCGATGTTGTCGATGAGCTTGATCGCCAGGCCCATGAGGGCAAGGCGGCAGGTCAGATGTGGCAGGATTCGGACCTGCGTAAGCAGGTGATCCGGCGGCATGACCAGTTCGTGCGTGACATGGGGAATCTGGACGTTGCGCGGCGTCAGGCTGCGGCGGAACGCGCGATGGACGCCCAGCGCCAAGCCGCGGATCTCGGCGGCTTTGCCGACGCGGCCGCACCGGCATGGGAAGCCCAGCATGATCCGGTCGAGGCCCGCGAACTGCGTGGCGAGGCGATGGCCGAGGGCATGGGCATTGCCAAGCATGGGCATACCGGAGCGCCGGCGCTGCAGGCGGAGCCGTCTGCCCAGGGTGAGAACGGCCGCTGGACGGTGCAGCAGCTCGACGTGGCGCGCGGCGTCTACCGTGACACGCTCACGACCGACGATGTTGCTGTTGCCCACGCCGAACTGCAGAAAAGCAACGTCCATCGTGTGCTGGACAACGAGCTGAAAGACATTGCTGCCGACTACGTGGACGTGGACCTGGGTGGCGGCAATTCCCGGCGTCAGCTGGAATTCCATGGCCGCTCCGAGTTTGAGCAGCAGCTGGTTGCAGCTGGCGTGCAGACCCAGCCTGACACCCTGCAGACCGTGCTGGAACGCCGCGCCCTACTGGATGCGACGGTTCTGCAGCGTTCGGATGCAATCTCGGACGCAGTGGATCGGGCGCGTGACCCGAACGTGCCGGATCAGGAAGTGGCCAGCACCTTCGCGGATGCTTCCAGGAAGTACGCCGAAGTGATGCGCGAAGCGTCTGAATTCGAGCGCGCTCCGTCACAGGACGAAAGCCTGAACTCCACCTACCGGCAGGTGCTCGCTGCAGAAAAACAAATTGGTGTGCTGGCCGCCATGGAAGTGGCGGCACGCGACAACGGCGACGACAAGGAAGCCAATCGGCTTGCTGCGCTTCGGGCCGAACCGATGGCACAGCTGGATAAAATCTATGCTGACCATGGCCTTTCGCGTGAATTTACGAAAGAGCGCGAACGGGGCCCCCGCAATGAAATCGAAAAGGGACTGTCGAGCGAGCAGGTCGCTCGCCTGACCGGAATGGGCAAGGGCCAAACCGGCAAGGCCGAGGAAGCGGATGCCAGCAAGACGGCTCGTGTCGTTACGCCTTCGCCGTTGCCGAACATTGGCGAAGGGCACAACCAGGTTCGCAACCATTCCGCATTTGCGGACGCCGGCGCCAAGGACAAGCTGATCCCCGAGGACGTGGCCGCGCGCTACAAGCAGGATGGCCAGAAGTTCCTGGACGCGAATGACCCGAAGAAGGTGGCATTCGTGGACAAGGGCAACCGCATGCAGACCGCCCGCAGCTTCGATGACAAGGCCGTCGAGGACATGGTGGCCACCGCTGACGCCCGGGGCTGGTCGGAGTTGAAGGTGTCCGGCGATGAAGGTTTCCGCCGCAAGGCCTGGATCGAAGCGACGGCGCGGGGAATCGAGGTCAAAGGCTACGAGCCGACCGAGAAGGACAAGCTGCGCGCCGAGCAGCTGGGCAAGCAGACCGGCCGGGCCAACGCCATCGAAAAGAACGAGGTGGTGGAGGCCTACCGCGCGGCGCGTGATGGTTCGGCACAGGACAAGAAGGAAGCCGCCAAGAAGCACCCGGAGCTGGCCAACGCCTTCGCTCTGGAACAGGCGGCGAAGTCGTTCGCGAAGCAGCGGCTCGCCCCGGAGTCGCAGGACAAGCTGGTGAGCACCATTCGCGATTCGATCGAGCGGGATCTTGCCCAGGGCAAGAAGATTCCCGAGGTCCGGCTGCGCCAGGAACGCGAGCGCCGCCAGGATCGCGGGGCGGAGCGGTAATTCTCAATCTGAGGTGATGACGATGAACAAGACCCTGATGGTGACGGTGATGGTGGGCGCCCTTGTGGCCGGTTCGGTTGGATCGGCAAAGGCGCAGGATGTTCTGACTGGCGACAAGAAGCTGGCTTGCGAGGCGATCCTTTGCCTTGCGGCGGTTGGTCAGCGGCCGGGCGAATGCTCTGCGTCGATCGCGAAGTATTTCAGCATCACGGCCAGCAAGCCGAGCCGGCTGAAGGCCAAGCGCAAGGATTTCCTGAAGATGTGCCCGAGCGGCGATGACAACCTCGTCAATTCGCTCGTAAGCGGGAAGTGCAACCCGACCTACCAGGACTGCGCCGCTGCAGGCGGCGGGGCTGGTGGTGGCGGTTCTACCAAGCCTGGCCAGCGGGAAGTGCAGCAGCAGCTGCGCTGACGCCGCCTGAGCCAACCCGGGTGATCCGAGCCCGGTAATTCTTACAGCAATAGCAAGACTGGACGCTGCCACTACAGGACGTGGTGGCAGCGATCCCTAAAACGCGCCTTGGGTGCACAACTCTGCGTTGAAAGGAATCGACGTGACTACCTCTTTCACTACCCTGCCGCGCCGTCTCGTTGCCGGCACCAGCATTCTTGCCCTCCTCGTGGGTACCCCCCCGGCATTTGCCGAATTCCCAGGACCACCGTCTGCCCCGTGCGAAGGCGTGGGCAACTGTGCCGACGACGGCCTGCGCTATACCGATTGGTCTTTCGTCACACAGGAAGTCTCCGAGCACGCC